>BNJU01004326.1_pt1 | contig 129724 bp, 209 predicted proteins | sample 8539281 | NCBI WGS metagenome assembly BNJU01 (sample SAMD00202456, study PRJDB9452) | human saliva metagenome | isolation source: human saliva | place: Japan
TAACTTCGCCATCCATTCAGACATTAGCAGATATTGCGGAGGCACTTGGGTTGATATGTCACGCTTTTGCGGAAGAACATGAAGAAAAGATTGTTTACACCAGAGGATGTTCGTTGATGAACAAGATGGTGTAACAACACATTGGATTGTTCCTAAGCACAGAAGAATGATATGGAACCCATCATCCTACAGCTTAACCTGGTGCTCGTTCAAAACAATTGAACCACATCAAGGGGAAGAATTTGATATGTATTAAGTGGACGTATTTATCTCGTAAGAGAGGGATACAAAAAAGGCGCTGTCGTAAGACGAGGGGATACATTCTATATCCGAGGGGACGTAGCGCACTATCTAGAAAATCGTAGTAAACAATCAGCAGAAGTGCTTTGGATTAGCACGCCACCGGAATTTTAGAGGGAGAATAGACATGGCAAAGAAATTGATTGAAGTAAAAATGTTGTAAAACTTTGACAACCAAGTCGTACTAAAGGAATCTCATTAGATATTTATGAAATGAGTTTGTGACGTTACTTGACCATCTGGTTGTGGTAAGACAACGCTCTTACGTATTATTGCTGGTTTTATTGAACCAACAGAAGGTCATGTCATTATGGATGGTGAGGATATTGCACGCATTCCTGCATACAAGCGTGATGTAAACACAGTGTTCCAACATTATGCATTGTTCCCACACTTAGATGTTTATGACAATATTGCATTTGGCTTAAAGATTAAGAAGCAGCCAAAGGACATCATCGACCAGAGCACGTCGTCAGCGATTTCTCTTGTTGGTTTAGAGGGCTTTGAACATCGTGGATGTCACAATGATGTCAGGCGGAGCAAACAACAGCGTAGAAGCGATTGCTCAGGGCAGCTTTGTGCCAGGAACCAGGTCGGCTGTTAGATGAGCCCTTGAGTGCGTTAGATAAGTATCTACGTGAGCGAAATGCAGCTTGAATTAAAGGAGATCCAGCGTGAGGTAGGTATCGACGTATCTTTGTTACCCACGACCAAGAAGAAGCTCTAACAATGTCAGATAAGATTGTTATCTTAAGAGATGGTGATATTGAACAGGTTGGTTCTCCAACTGAAGTTTACATGAACCACCTAACCAATACTGTGCACGTTTTCATTGGTGATTCATCATCATCGATGTGATGAAGAAGGATAACCTCGTTAACTTCGACGATGTAGATTACAAGTGTGTAGATTATGGCTTTAGTGAGAAATGAGCAGTTGATATTGTAATCTGGTCCTGAGGATATCGATATCTGTGTCTAGAAACCGTGGGTTTGTTAAATGGTGAAGTAAAGTCTGTATTATTCAAGGGTGTTCATATTAAGTCATCGTAGTAAAACATCATCTGGTACATCGAAGACGGTTACCATGCTGTAACAGGAGAACATGACGTCATCAATAAGAAGCGAGAGAACGTAGGCGTCTTCCTCTACAATGGACCTTGAAGACGTAGATCAATTCAACAGACTCTGAAGTTATCGCACGTGCAAATGCGCAAGCATGGACAGATGAGGGTGAGGATGTTTCCAACACATGTTGAATATGATGTGAAGAAGGAAATTGGAACATATCTCATGTACATTCGCTACTGGTGCAGGCACAAAAAGATTCAGCAGTTAAGATCAATGTAGCAGCCAACAGCAGTTGAAGATGTGGACAATGAGGAAGGTATTCAGCGTATTTGATTTCTATCGCACGGTTGATGAAATCAAGGAATCTGTAGCGCTAGATACAGACTTGATTCGTTGGGCGGATGCGTATGCTTGGAATATTGAGGATGATTCTGTGTTGAAATCTGGGATGTGAAGTATGACTTTGATGATGAAAACATATCACAGAAGGTGATTACCAGATTACATTCTCTACACAGGGTCGTGAGTTAAAGATTGAAACTACAGATAAGATTGAAGCAGGTGAAAGAATTGGATTAGAGTGGAATCCTGAGGATATCCACGTTATGAGAAAGATGGGTTAATGTGCAATGAAGTCATTTAATAAATTAATCTATCCGTATTTTGTGTGGATGATGATTATGATTGTCATTCCGATGTTCATGATTGTCATGTACGCAATGACAGTAAAGGGTAATCTCCGTTTTAACACTTTCAATTTACATTCGATAACTTCACACGTTTCTTCAATGATACGATTTTTCCTAGCGTTTTATGGCGTGTGCTTAAAGATGGCTTTCGTTACGACCGCAATTTGTATTCTTGTTGGTTATCCAACTGCATATATCATGGCGAAGCTAAAGAGCGGTTCACAAGCAATTATGGTATTACTTATTACACTACCTATGTGGATCAACATGCTTGTACGTACGTATGCATGGAAGGGTATTTTAGGCTGGTTTGGCTTTAGCAGTGAAATTAGAGTATATATCGGTATGGTATATAACTCTTGCCGTTTATGATTCTACAAATTTATACAGCTCTTTCTAAGATTGATAGGAATTTATTGATTGCGGCTAGCGACTTGAGGTGCGGATAATAAGCGAGACATTCTTACGTGTCACATTACCACTTTCTTTAAGTGGTGTTGTGTAGTGGTATTACTGGTATTCTTGCCAGCAGTATCTAGCTTCTTTATTCCTAAGCTACTTGGTGGTGGTCAGTATGTATTGATTGGTACTTTGATTGAAGATTACTTTCATCAAGACTGGTGACTGGAACTTTGGTTCTGCAATCAGTTTGATTATGGCAATCATCATCTTAATTTTCGATGTATGTTACAAAGAAACTAGATAAAGAGCCAGCAGAGGAGGCAGACTAATGGAAAAGAAAAATTCTATTTTCGGGAGTTATATCTTGCCCTCATCTTGGCATTCTTCTATTTGCCACCCTTCTATGTAGTATTTTCCTTTAGTTTCAACCGTCTAAATCACTTACTCGCTTTTTACTGGTTTCTCATTACGTTGGTATGAGAACATGTTTAGTAAACCGTTCTATCTTAGAAGCAATCTATTACACGGTTTTATGTGCGGTACTAGCGACATTAATTTCTACACTCATTGGAACAATCACAGCAATTGGTCTTTTCCAAGTCTCAAGCGTATTACACGTGAGTTATTCCAACAGGTAAATAACTTACCAATGCTAAAACCCAGAAATCGTTACTGCTGATTGGCTTTAATGTTGTTCTTTACATCATTGAGAGTTCAAACTGGATTTACTACGATGTTATTAGCGCATATTGCTTTTTGTACACCATATGTAATCCTATCGGTATTACCACGTTTACGTCGTATCGATAAGAACATGGCAGAGGCTGCGTTAGATTTAGGTTGTACTCCATGGCAAGCGATGTGGAAGGTTATCATCCCTCAGATTAAGGGTGGTATTATTGCGGGTGCACTTGTGGCATTCTCGATGTCCTTCGATGACTTCGTTATCTCCATGTTTTACAGACAGGACCCAGGTGTCTCCAATATCTCTATCTATGTTTGATAAACGTAAAACGTGTTAACCCAACACTAATGCGTTAAGTGCAATTATTGTTTATGTCATCACAGTTGTACTCATTGTCGTAAACGTTGTACCTATGATCAATGAAAGAAGAAAGGCAAAGTTAAATGCGCAAATTACAGAATCTAACTAAATTAGTATTATGCGCTGCACTTGTAACTCCACTTATTGGTTGTGGTGGAGATGAAGAAGGTGCAGTAAAGCAAGTTGGTGACGCAAAAGAAATGTTTGGCTGTAACGTTATCAATGTATTCAACGCAGGAGAATATATCGGTGAAGGAGTCATCTCTGACTTTGAAACAATGTATAACGCAAAAGTTAACTACGATCTATTTGAGTCCAATGAGATGATGTATACAAAGTTACTTGGTGGCTCATCTTATGATGTACTTGTGCCTAGTGACTATATGATTGAACAGTTACTAGCTGAGAAGATGTTACAACCATTAGACAAGAAGTCTTATGAAAATCTTGGCTTACTCAATCCATCTGTTGTAGAGTCTCAAAAAGGCTTTGATCCAACTCTTGAATATTCTGTCCCATATTTTTGGGGTAATGTTGGTCTTGTTTATAACAAAACAACAGTTGATGAAAAGGATATTGAAGAAGAAGGCTGGGATATTCTCAAAGATCCCTAAAGTATAAGGGAAGAATCTTCTTCTACGATTCACAACGTGATGGTTTCATGATTGCGTTTAAGGCACTTGGTTATTCCATGAACACAAATGATCCAAAGGAAATCCAAGAAGCGTATGAGTGGCTATCAGAGATGAATGAGACTATGGACCCTGCATATGTTACAGATGAAGTTATTGATGGCATGACAAATGCGGAAAAAGGATATCGCTGTCATGTATTCTGGCGATGCGACGAATGTTCTTACGGAAAAATATGGATATGAGCTGGGTAGCACCAAAAGCAGGGCACAAATGTATGGATTGATGCAATGGTTATTCCGAAGAAACAGCAACTGTCCAGGACTTTGCGAATAAGTTTATTGATTACATCATCAGTGAAAGTGTTCAGTCACAGAACTCAGAGTGGGTTGGATACACACCGGTTGATTTAAGTGTTCAAGAAGAACTTGCAGGACCAGATGGTGAATTCTTTGAAAATCCAGCATACGTTCCACGTACAGGATATAAATTAGATGAAACATTCCATTTCGATGAGCAGCTCAAAGCGAAACTCTCAGACTTTGTGGAATAAGGTCAAAAGTACAATAACGGTTTTCTCACTTTTGATACAAAAATATTTGTAAACTAGAAATAAAAAGTGATATACTTCTATTGCATTCGAGTGAATGCTTTCAGTATAATAATAAAGCGCTGTAAATTTACAGGGCTTGGTTCCTTAGCCAAGTGGTAAGGCAGCAGACTGCAACTCTGCGAGCGCCGGTCCGACTCCGGCAGGAACCTCCATGGAGATGTGGCGGAATCGGCAGACGCAACGGACTTAAAAATCCGTTGTCTGAAAAGGACGTATGGGTTCAAGTCCCATCATCTCCACCATCAAAAAATGCTTACTTCGGTAAGCATTTTTATTTATACGATGATAAAAGAAAAGTGATGGGTGTCCATCACATAAAACGAGGTAATACGATACAAAGAAGAATGAGTACAATACTAGCAAATAGTGGAGTATTGTGACGTTGACTTCTTTCTAGGAGGATACGTTTGCGATAATCTGCGTACGTTGGATCTAAGTCCTTACTTCTTTGAAATTCAAGAGAGAGAAATCACCCTTGAGCCAAGCCTGTCTAAAATGTTCCAACAAAGAATAGAATGGCTGTTAGAATCCCAAGACTGTTTAAGAAACCGAAACGAAAATGGTTGTTTTACAATACCAACTATAATGAAATAAGTATTACAACTCCGACGTAAATCCATACTTTTGTAGTCCCTAAATGGGAGAATTAACTTTTTAACATGGTTACATTTTAACTGATATTTTAAACATGACAATATCCTTGATTGTGATTTGTTGAAAAATGTGTACTTATTTACAGAAATACGATGTAAAACCGCTTGGATAGCGTTGTTTATCATTTTTAGGAATGGTATAATAAGAATCATAAAGGAGATTGTATATGGTATTCAACAAGATTAAAGAATTCGTCGCACCAGTAGATGAAGATGAAGATGAAGGCGAAGAATTACAATTCACAGGAAGAGAGGTACAACCAGTGAGTACTTACGAGTCAAAACAAACAAATTTGAATAACATTTCTAAAAATACACAAATGGTAATGTTCGAACCAAGAAGTTTCGAACAAGCTGAGGAGATTGCACGTCACTTAAAGCAAACACGTGGCTGTATTATCAACTTACACCGTTTACAAAGAGAATATGCTACAACGTACAATTGATTTCTTATCTGGTGTTGTATTCTGCATTAGATGGAACAATTCAGAAAGGTTGGTCATAATGTTATCTTCTGTGCTCCAAGAAATGTTGGTGTTGAAGGTAATATCTCACTTGATAAGGGTGAAGATGAATAATCTAGGGAATTACGATTCTCTGATTGCACATTTACACGACTTAAAAGAAAAGAGTGAACGTTGGCATAAGAATGTTTGTTCTGCATTCTTAACAGAAGAAGAACAAGCTATTGTCCAAAAGATATTCACTCCATCACGCTTTGTCCGCTATGACGGTGGATATGATGATGCACGTAAAAAGAAAGTCATCTTTCTCTATGATGAGAAGGATGGCTTTTCAGATATAGTATGCATGAAGGCTAAGATAGATCAGCGTTTTCGTACGATAGGGCATCGTGATGTATATGGGGCTATCATGAATCTACAGATAGAGAAGAGTAGTTTTGAGATTTTTTGGATTGAAGAAGATGCAATCTATCTCTATACATCAGAGCAGATGGTTGATTTTATCAAAGATCATTTAATTCGCATCAATCAGTTAACGGTATCGTTTGAAAAGATTGATGAACATCCAAAACAGGGTGTTTAAAACCAAAGAGATTTCATTGGTTGTGGCAAGTGAAAGAGCGGATGCACTAGTGGCTGCTTTAACCCATTCTAGTCGTAGTGATGCGAAGGATTTAATACGTAAAGGATACGTGCAGGTAAATCACATCGAACTTGAAGAGCCTGATAAAATATGCAATAATGGGAGTGTTATTTCTATACGTGGACGGGTAGATTTACCTTCTTGGGATTTTAGTCGAAAGACACGTACAGGAGAATCGTTGCAGAATTTCTGCAGAATATATAAGAGGAGAGAACATGACGACACGAAGACCGACATTTCGTATCATGAAAAATGGCTATGATCGGTTTGCGGTTGATGATGTGATGGAGCAATACGCTGCAAGTTGCCTTCCTTCAGAGAAAGTTGGAACTCTACCAAGAACAGATGGTTGAGACAACGGAGAAGTTGGAGGAATTACAGACACGCTACAATGAGATTGAGCGTTCGGTAGATGTGCGGAAAGATGCGGCCGACAGTATTACCAGATTATCTTTGCAGGAAGCTAACGATGTGATGGCAAGAGCACAGAATAACGCTGATGAGATTGTCAAAGAAGCTTTTATCTGTTGCGCGTTCCATATTGCTGGACCTATCGCAACTGTATACTGAAGCTGGTGAGGTCAAAGAGTGATCTGAGCCAACAGCTAACTGATTTACAAAAAGAGTTTAGATAACTTTAAACTTCCAAAACTTCCTGATATGGATTGGTTGGAAGAATCTGATAAAGAAATTGCATTGATCAGGACATGCTTTTAACAGAAGTGGATTGATAAGAGAGTTCGTGTATGCTGAAAACGAACATGAAGCCTGTTAATAGAATCACCTGTGAGCAATCGTACATTCTGCGTTAAAGAAGTAATGAGTGTATGACAGTAATGTCATAAAACTAAAGGTGGTACCACGTTTAGACGTCCTTAGATTTTTGAGGACGTTTTATTTTTATAAAGAGGAGGGTCATATGGACTACAAAGATACGCTAAACATGCCAAATACAGATTTTTTGAGATGCGTGGTAATCTTGCACAGAAAAGAACCAGGTATTTTTAAAGAATTGGCAACAAGACAACTATTATCAAAACTTACTAAAACATCACAAGGGACAGAAGGCATTTATCTTGCATGATGGTCCTCCATACGCAAAATGGTAACCTGCATGCAGGTACAGCCATGAACCGTACAATCAAGGACTTCATTATTCGTAGCCATGCGATGTCTGGTTACTATACACCATTCTTTTCCAGGATGGGATACACACGGATTACCAATTGAAAAATGCTATCCAGAAATTGAGGTGTTGACCGTAAGACACTTTCTGCTGCGGAATTTAGACGTAAGTGCGAAGAGTATGCACACCAGCAGATTGCACAACAGATGGAAACAGAAAAGCGTTTAGGTCAGATTGCGGATTATGAACATCCATATATCACACTGAAGAAAGAATTTGAAGCTCGTCAGATTCAGTCTTTCGCAACGATGGCATTAAAAGGGGATGATCTTCCAAGGATTAAAAACCTGTTTATTGGTCACCCATACAACGAGACAGCGGTTGCGGATTCTGAAATTGTTTATAAAGATGTTAAGGATGCGACAATCTACCTCAAATTCCCCAATTGCGGATGGTAAGGGTGTATTAGGTGCAGATGATAACTTTTGTAATCTGGACAACAACACCTTGGACAATTCCATCAAACATGGCGGTATCTGTGCATCCAGATTTAGAGTATGCATTAGTAAAGACTAGTGCCGGTAATTTAGTTGTTCTTGCGAAATTTGTCGATCGTTTACTCGAGAAATTCAATCTTGAAAATCTAGGTATTTTAAAGACATTTACTGGTAAGGAAATTGAAGGTGTTACATATCATCATGTTGCATTAGATAAGGAATGTCCATGTCTTTTAGGTACCCACGTTACAGATGAAGATGGTACTGGTATTGTACATACAGCTGGTGGTCATGGTATGGATGACTATCTTGTATGTATGAAGAATGGTATGCCACCAATCTGTACTGTTGATGAACGTGGTTATATGAATGAAGAAGCAGGCTCTTATCAAGGTATGTTCTTTGAGGATTGTTCAAAGGCTATCATTCATGACATGAGTGAAAAAGGGCTACTTACTAAAAAGTTGAAAAATATTACTCACTCTATCCACACGATGATCGTCTGAAGAAGAAGGTTATCTTTCCGTGCGGTGAAAACAGTGGTTCTGTTCAATTGAAAAGGTACGTGAGCAGGCATTGAATCAGATTAACAACCACGTTAAGTGGCATAACTCCTTTGGTCAAAAGCGTATGAATAATATGATTGCGGACCGTGGAGACTGGTGTATCTCTAGACAGCGTCTATGGGGTGTTCCAATTCCAATTATCTATTGTGAAGACAACTCACCAATCATGGAGAAGAAGTATTTGATCATATCGTTGAACTTATGAATGAAATATGGTTCAAATGTTTGGTTTGAAAGAGACGCAAAGATTTATTACCAGAAGGTTATACAAATGAAAAATCACCAAATGGTGAATTCCGTAAGGAAACAGATATCATGGACGTATGGTTTGATTCTGGCTCATGCTGGAATGAATTGATTGCTCGTGGTGATAGTTATCCATGTGATTTATACTTTGAAGGTTCTGACCAGTATCGTGGTTGGTTTAACTCCTCACTCATCGTTTCACAGCAGTCAATGGCACAGCTCCATATAAGGAAGTTCTATCCCATGGTTATGTTGTAGACTCTAAGGGTGAAAAGATGTCTAAGTCTGTTGGTAATGTTGTAAACCCAATGGATATCATCAACCAGAATGGTGCCGATGTATTCCGTCTTTGGGCAATGTCCTCAGACTTTAAGGAAGACTTAAAGTTAGGTCCAAGCAATATCAAACAGGTTTCTGATCAGTATCGAAAGAAATTCGTAATACATTCCGTTTCTTACTAGGCAATGTAAATGGAGAAGATTTCAATCCATCAACAGATATGGTCGCTTTTGAAAATCTAGAACGTGTTGACCAACAAGTACTTGTATTACTCAATGATTTAGTCAGAGATGTACGTAAGGATGTATTAGAGTATAACTACTTATCCGCAAATAAGCATCTGATGTACTTTCATGGTTAATATCTTATCTTCTTACTATTGTGATTTCTACGAAAGGATATCCTATATGTAAGTGCGAAAGATGATCACCGTAGAAGACAAGTACAGTCTGTATACTGGAACTGTGCGGATGCACTCGTAAAACTTTTGGGCTCCATTCTTAGCATTTACTGCTGAAGAAATCTGGACACATTTCTCACATCTTGGCACAAACTCTGTGCATTACGAAGAATTCCCAGAAGTGAAGGAATACGCAGAAGCTGAAACATTACGTGATGAAATCAAACGTCTATTAGATATTCGTGCACTTGTCACAAAGGCAAATGAAGAAGCACGTAATGAAAAAAACTAATCGCTTCTAGCCAAGAAGCGAAGATCCTTCTTACTCTTTCCAAAGGGAAGACAAGGAACTTGTAGAAAAGAATCTAGAGTGCTGCAGTAGCACAATGGTTAATTGTTTCAGGTTGAACTTGTAGAAGGTGAAACAGCTGTGAAGGTTGAAAAAGGCTAGTGAGAGAAGTGTCCGCGTTGTTGGAACTATGATGAACACGTGGATGAAAACGGACTATGTCCAAGATGTCACGCTGTCATGGAAGGCTATAAGCTCATTCACCAAAACTAAATACATAAAACATGCATGTAGGATAGTCTACATGCATGTTTTTAGAAGAAAAAGCGGCAGTAACTGTCGCATGATGTTATAGTTCAATCTTCTTAAATTGTTCCCAAGGTAAGTAAGGCTTACCAAAGTGTCCATAGTTTGTTGTCTGTGTATAAATAGGTCTTTCAAGATCTAATTCCTTGATCATATTTTTAACTGAGAAGTTGAAGTTCTTCTTAACGATTTCTTCTAACTCTTCATCACTATACTGGAAGTATTGAAACTGTTGACATTGATAGAGATAGGATTAGGTTCACCAATTGCATATGCAAGTTCAATCTGACACTTCTTTGCTAGACCGTTAGCTACGATGTTGCGGCAAACGTAACGTGCATAGTAAGCTGCAGAGCGGTCAACCTTAGTAGGGTCCTTGGATGAGAAACAACCACCACCGATAGGTGCATATCCACCATATGTATCTACTACAATCTTACGTCCCAGTTGTGCCAGAATCACCCCAGCTACCACCAACGACGAAAGAACCGGATGGGTTGATGAAGAACTTTGTATTTTCATCAATGAGTTCAGGTTTTTACAACCTTTATCGATAACTTCTTTGCGGATTAGTTTCTTTAATTCTTCTTGTGTAATATCTTTACTGTGTTGTGTAGATACAACGATTGTTTCAATTCTCTTAAGTTCGCCATTGTCGTATTCTACTGTTACCTGAGTTTTTTTCCATCAGGTCCCTAGTAGTGTAGGATTTTTCACGACGAACCTGTTCAAGACGCTTTGCGAGCATGTGTGCACAGTCAATCGCAAATGGCATATAAGACTTTTGTTTCATCACTCGCAAAACCAAACATGATACCTTGGTCACCAGCGCTATATTCTTGGTGTCCCACAGCAGAGTTGATTTCAGCAGATTGCTTGTTTACCTTTAGAATAACATTGTATTCTTCAGGGTAGCCAATATCACTTAGAACTTTTCTTTGCGATTGCAGCGTAGTCGATGATGGGCAGTTGTACCAGCTTCACCATAGATGAAAGATTGTATCATCTTTAATCGTAGCTTCAACAGCCATATGTGCTTGTGGATCTTGTGCCAGAGCTGCGTCCAAGATAGAATCCGCAATCAAATCACAGATTTTATCTGGGTGACCACTTGTAACTGATTCGGATGAGAAATAATACTTTGACATAATAAAAACCTCCTTCGTTTTGTCTTTTTCTATGCGACAGATGAAAGAGGATATTTAACGTATTTTACTCTTTTCCTTATCGATGTCAGCTGAACCACCTTGCTGGAAGCAGTAGGTTGGTGTGAGGTTGATGAGCTGACTCTCACCTCAGTTCTTGATAAAAGACGTTATTATTAAAACACTAGAAAGAATACTTTGTCAATTGATATGTTCGTGTTCAAAGACGATTCAAAAACTGGTATAATCAGTATGGAGGTTTTTGCAGAATGAAAATGGTCTAAAATTAAAGAAGAAACAATTGAAAATATCAAAAGTATTTTTCAATTTCAGGGATTCTTGTTGTAGCGTTTTACACGTTAATAAATAATGTTGAGCCTTTTATATGGTGTTTTACAGGGCAATCTTTGTGGCACTTTCACCATTTATTTATGGAATCGGGATTGCTTTCTTGTTGAATCCGCTACGAAAGATTATTGAATATAGTTGGTTAGGGAAGACAAAACTAAAGCCACGTACAAAGAAGATTATCGCTTCCTTTGGAGCACTATTTATCGGAATTATCATGTTGTTTGTATTTTTCTCCATTCTTATTCCGCAGATGATTTCTTCCATCCAAACCTTCCTGTCCTCTTTTGAAGGATATGTAGATTCTGCTCGTAATTTCTTTGAGTCTAACAACTTTTTCAGCGATGACTTTATTGAAGACTTTAAAATCCCTGTCATCGATAAAGGGTGTCAGTATGTTGGGAGATTGGGTATCTAATCTTGCAAGTAGTTTGAAATGCCATCTTAATGTACAGTGTTATTTTTGCTAAGGGTGTGATGAACTTCTTGATTGGCATGATTATCGCATTATATATTCTTCTAGATGAGGTAAATCTCAAACGTCAAATGAAGAAAGTGTTATACGCGCTTCTTCCAGAGAAGACGACAAAGGTATCTTAAGAACAACTCGTTTAACAATTAATACATTCAATAGTTTCGTTGCTGGTAAAGCGGTAGATTCTTTAATTATTGGAATTCTCTGTTATATTATCCTGTCATTTATGAAGATGCCATATACACCACTGATCAGTGTTGTCGTTGGTGTTACAAATATGATTCCTGTATTTGGTCCATTCTTAGGAGCGAGTTCCAAGTATTCTGATTCTATTATTGGTTGATCCATTTAAAGCGTTGGAATTTTTCAATCTTTTATTCTAATCCTACAACAGGTAGATGGTAATATTATTGGTCCCACGTATTCTAGGTGGGGCAGTTGGCTTTACCAACGTTATATGTCATGTTCGCTATCATTATTGGTGGTGCGTTATTTGGTATCGTTGGCATGTTTATTGGTGTACCAGTCTTCTCAGTTATCTTTGTATTAGTAAGCGAGTTTATCCATCGACAGTTGGATAAGAAAAATATCACAATCCAATAAAAACTGCAGTGGTTACTCATCCCTAAACGAAGGAAGGGTGCCATGCAGTTTTCTTTATATATTGAATAAGATATCTTCGTATGATGGTAATTTGTAGAATTCTCTAGCTGCGATTTTTTCGTATGCATCTACGGATGCCCTAAGTTTGTCCATGAGAGGATTGATCTTGTAGTAGATATTTTGACCAACCTCAAATGTATACAATCGTAGTTACTTTTTTTGCCAAGCATCTTCTAATGATTGAATTGCTTTGGTATGTTTGATCAATCAATGTCGAAATAGTGCTAGCGTGATCACGGATGAACTTTGGGTATTCTTACCACTTGTGTTGATAGTATCATTGTAGAACTTTAGTTCTGCGATTTGGGAAGGAAGGATGTCTTTGCGTGCCATCTCAATCATTGTACGAACTTCAATACCCATAATCTTTTCGTATTGTTCCTGCAAAATGATACGGTTGGCTGCTAATTCTTTTTCAGAGTAGATATTTAGGGAAGTAAAGAGGTTAATGACAGAAGGGTCATTAAGAACTTCTGTGGATTCGATAAAACTCTTTACATTTGGTAAGCCTCTACGCTTTGCTTCCTTTGCCCATTCTTCACTATATCCATCTCCAGAGAAGAGAATTCTCTTGTGCTTTTCAATCAAGTTACGACAGATTGTTAATGCTTTTTCTCGGATGTCCTGAATATACTTGATGCCTTCAAGTTCATCCGCAATCTGATTGAGAGATTCTGCCATGATAGCGTTCAATACAGTATTTGAGAAAGATGCACTCATCGATGAACCGAGCATTCTAAACTCAAACTTATTACCAGTAAAGGCAAGAGGTGATGTACGGTTACGATCGGTGTTATCGTGAGGAATATAAGATAAACCTGTTACAGGATTAAAGGCGGTCTTTTTCCTCTGGGTAATTGGCTTTTTACTGTTCTTTGTATAGATATCATAGAGATATTTCTCGATATAACTTCCAAGATAAATTGAAATAATCGCTGGAGGTGCTTCGTTAGCACCCTAGACGATGATCATTACCTGTACAGGATGCACTTAAGCGAAGCAAGAGAGGATATGTATCAACTGCACGAATAAATGCACATACAAATAATAAGAAACGGATGTTTTCAGCTGGCTTTTCACCTGGGGAAAATAGGTTTTGTCCATCATCTGTGATGATGGAATAGTTATCATGTTTACCGGAACCATTGATACCTTGGAATGGCTTTTCGTGTAAGAGACATGCAAAGCCATGTTTCTTGGCTGTCTCACGTAGGATATCCATAATGAGGTGATTTTGGTCAACTGCCACATTACCATTTGTAAAGATAGGTGCTAATTCAAATTGTCCAGGCGCAACTTCGTTGTGCTCTGTTTTGGCATAGATACCTAACTTCCAAAGTTCTTGATTGGCTTCTTTCATAAAGGCTGCCACACGTGGTGGAATTGCACCAAAGTAATGGTCATCTAATTCCTGTGTCTTAGGAGATGGTACACCAAACAAAGTGCGACCAGTAAAGCGTAAGTCTAGGCGACGATCAAAGTATTTACGGTCGATGAGAAAGTATTCTTGCTCAAGTCCTACGGAAATATCACAACTCTTTACATCTTTATCGCCAAGAATATTAACAATGCGTGTTGCGGATTTGCTGAGTGCTTCTAATGATTTTAATAGAGGATCTTTTTTATCTAAGGCTTCACCACTGTAAGACACAAAGACAGTAGGGATACAGAGGATGTTATCACGGATGAATACCGGACTCTTTACATCCCAATAGGTATATCCGCGTGCTTCAAATGTTGTACGTAAAACCACCGATTAGGAAAAGCTTGAGGCATCTGGCTCACCTTTGATAAGCATCTTTCCAGAAAAATCGAGCAAAAAGGCCTCCGTTCATATCTGGCTCTAAGAAACTATCGTGTTTTTCGGCTGTGCCGCCAGTCATTGGTTGGAACCAGTGTGAAGTGAGTAGCACCATTATCAAGTGCCCAAAGTTTCATCGCATGTACGCATTGCATCTGCAGTTGTGCGGTCTAGCATTTCTTCGTTTGCGACTGTCTTTCTTCCAAGAAAGATAGACAGGGGCGAGGCAAGCGACTCTTCATCTCTTTTTCGCCAAATACTTTAGAACCAAAAATCTTTAAATAGGTCTTCCATAGTATCTCCTTTTTAGTTATGAAAAATTTATAACGTTTTACATGATGTTTCAATATAAAATTATGAAATTTTTTATCATTTCTATAAATTTTCTTTTGATTTCTATGAAATTTTTATAGAAATGACAGAAAATCTGAAAAATAAAATAAAAAAATGCAGAAAATTTTCTGCATTTTAATAATATGGGTTAAATTCATTGAAGTTGTTTGTTTCTAACAAACGAACATCATGTACTTCAGGTACTTCATCTAATAAGATAGCTTTAATACCATCATTTAATGTGGAATCCATTACCACACATCCATTACATGCACCAGTCATTGTTACTGTAACAACTCCATCCGCATATCCCACCAAGAAGACGTCACCGCCATCCGCTTGATATATGGGCGAATCTTGTCTCAGCGTATGTTGAATGCGCTGTAACAACTCCTTACGAACTGGATCTGTTTCTAGGGCAATTAGATCCGCACTACTTTCAGAATAAAAATCTGTATCACTCATTACTATCGCCTCTTTCCTTACTTTTACAAGATAGAAGATATACGCAACGAATAGTCCCCAAATAATACCACCAACTAACTTCAACCCAACGATGACCAAGTACAGGTTTTTAATTTTGTCTTATAGATGGAACTTTTCGAATACATGAGGATATCTTTCTTGTAAATCCTTGACTAATTGTTGCGTAACTTTGATATTTTGTCCACTATAATACCTCACATTTGCGGCATCATAGATAACAATAATGGCTAAAAACAACGGTAATCGCAAATAGAGTCGAACTAAAACGCTCACGGAAGCCTACCGCTAAAGCAAGGGCAGAAACCATTGCACTATGTGAACTTGGAAAGCCACCACAAGCAACGGTTAAACTCCATTCCCAATCGTGTTCAGGTTCAACAATAAATGCACAAATTGGTTTTTAAAAGCTGTGCACTGATAGCCGCAAATATAGCACAAAATATAATATGTATCGTATTTAATGAAATTAACATAACAAGCTTTTCTAGAATAAAGTATACCACACATCTTTTCGTGAGTGTGCTATACTTAAAGAAACGATTGAAATGCTAAAATGATATACAAACCAGGACAGATTGTAGAAGGAAAAATAACAGGGATTCAACTCACGGTGCATTTGTGGCACTGGAACATCATGTAAGTGGACTAATTCACATCTCTGAAATTAGTGATGGATTTGTGAAGGACATTTTCAAAGTTTGTTACAGTTGGGGATGTTTTTGAAGTTAAAGGTCTTGGAATGCGATGATAAGAGTAGTCATGTCAGATTATCATTGAAAGCACTTCAGAAAGCACACTCAAGAAATAGACGTAAACCGATGGGGCATAAACCAAGTTTACCGAAACATGAAAAATGGGTTTTCAGACAATCGCAAATGCTATGAGTGAATGGATCAAAAGAGGCGAAGGAGACTATTTTAAAATGATGAAGTTAAATACATCACACGCTTTACTCAAGGAAAGTATTGAAAGTTATCAAGAAAAGTAAATGAACTACACAAAGTAATTTTTTTGAAAGAACTGGTGCCGGTAACGACTTTATGGGATGGGTCGATTGGGCTGAAACATATGATATAGGCTGAATTCGAACGCATCTTAAAGGTTGCTGAAAAAAAGTAAAGGATAAGGCTGAAGTATTACTTGTATGTGGTATCGGTGGATCTTACTTTAGGTGCACGTGCTGCTATCGAAATGATTCAAGGTCTATACTCAGGAAATAAGACAGAAGTTATTTTTCGTAGGTAATACATTTTTCATCTACATATATTGCACAAGTGTTAAAGCACATCCAAGACAAGAGCGTTGTGTTGAACGTTATTTCTAAGTCTGGTACAACAACTGAAACAGCACTTGCTTTCCGTGTATTCCGCGAATTCATGGAAAAGAAATATGGCAAGGAAGAATGCAAAGAACGTATCATCGCAACTACAGATAAAGCACGTGGTACATTAAAGGCATTAGCAGATAAAGAAGGATACGAAACATTCGTTATCCCTGATGATATTGGTGGTAGATACTCTGTAATTACGCCAGTAGGTTTAGTGCCACTTGCTATTATGGGTGTAGATATCAAGAAGATCATGGCTGGTCTTTATGATGCATATAAGGAATTAAACACAGCAGATCTTTCTAAGAACCCTGCTTATCAATACGCTGTATGCAGACGTATCCTACAGAACCAAGGTTATGATGTAGAAATGTTTGTTGCGTATGAACCGCAGCTTGCAATGCTTGCTGAATGGTGGAAGCAGTTATTAGGTGAATCTGAAGGTAAGGATGGTAAGGGTATCTTGCCAGATAGTGCAAACTTCTCAACAGATTTACATAGCTTAGGACAGTTTATCCAAGAGGGTAAGAAAGTTCTATTCGAGACAATCCTAGAAGTAGAGAAATCCTACAGAAGATCTACTTATTCCAACGGATGCAGAAAATAGCGACCAGATGAACTACCTGCTGGTAAGTCATATGATTGGGTCAATAAGATGGCTTGCCTTGGTACAATTGAAGCTCACGAAGTAACAGGTGGTGTTCCTAACTTAATCATTTCTATTCCAGATATGAAGGAATACTCATTTGGTTATCTCTGCTATTTCTTCTTCATCGCTACAGCGATGACTTGCTATATGATTGATATCAACCCATTCAATCAGCCAGGTGTAGAAATCTATAAGAAGAATATGTTCCGTTTATTAGGTAAACCTACTAAGTAAGTCTTTAAGAGGAAGAAATTCTCTTTTGATTTTTATGAATAGAAAGGATGGTGTGTAGATGTCTACAATAAATCAAGAGGCGCATTATCGCCGTATGACACAAGATTCAATTCCACACTTAATTACGCAGCTAGCAGTTCCAACGATTATATCGATGCTTGTAACGAGTATCTATAATATGGCAGACACTTACTTTGTAGGTACAATTAGTACTTCTGCAAGTGGTGCGACTGGTATTGTATTTAGTTTGATGTCTATTCTACAGGCCTTTTGGCTTTATGTTTGGGCATGGTGCAGGTGCGAATATCTCACAAACAACTAGGCTCAAAAATGTAGAAAAGGCTAGAATATACGCTTCGACAAGTTTCTTTCTTTCTATTTTTGTTGGTGCAGTTGTAATGGTCATTGGACTCATCTTTATGGATCCAATGATGCGTTTGATGGGTAGTACAGACACCATCCTTCCTTATGCTAGAATATATGCATTCTATATTTTGCTTGCAGGCATGGCTATGACATCAAGCTGTGTGTTAAACAATATCCTGCGTTATGAAGGCAAAAGCCTTCTATGCGATGATTGGTTTAACACTTGGTGGTGTCTTTGAATATCTTTGGTGATTATATTTTAGTTCGCATATTTCATATGGGTATTGCAGGTGCAGGCCTTAGTACAACTATCTCACAATATATTAGTATGTTTGTGCTTGTACTACCTTATTTACAAGGTAAAACTCAAAGCCGTTTACAACCAAAATATGTAACATGCAAGCCTGAAATTTTTGAATCGTATCTTTTCGACAGGACTACCATCTTTGAGTCGACAAGGATTAAACCTCACTATCTACAATGGTATTAAATACTACATCTGCGATGTATGGTGATGCGGCTGTTGCAGGTATTTCTATCGCAACTCGTATTGTGTCTTTCTTATTTTGTGTTGCGCTTGGGTATTGGTCAAGGATTCCAGCCTGTTAGTGCATTTAACTATGGTGCAAAAATCTATAGTCGTGTTAAGAAGGGATTCTACTTTACGCTTAAGAGTGGTACAGCATCTGATGGCGATTCTTGCGGTAATCGTATTTTACATTCTCAGGACGATTTTGTTGCGCTGTTTAGAGATGATCCTGATGTTATTGCAGTTGGTACAACGGCATTACGTTTCCAATGTGTATCTTTAGTATTAATGCCGATGACGATGTATGGGAATATGTTATTTCAGTCAATTTCACGTAGTGCCGTTGCAACATTTCTAGCGATGCTACGAAGTGGACTAATTCTAATCCCTGCTGTCATTATCTTGCATGCATGTTTTGGAATAATAGGTATTGAAGCTGCACAATCTGTAAGCGAGATTATGACTGCAATTATTTCATTACCGTTTATTCTTTATCTATTTAAAACATTTCCAGAAGATGGAAGAGATATCATATAAAAAGCGATGGATTCATCGCTTTTTATGTCTAATAAGTAATAATGTCTTTTAAGCCTTCACTTGCTACAACATAATAGCCGTTTGTTTCTTTGCCATCACCTTGTTTCTTTGCTGGATCCATGACCCATACTGCATTAGCTTCTTTACCTGTTGCTTTCTTATATGCTTCTAGTACTCTCTTTCCATCTTCGATGGAAAGTGTAAATAGTGTTGTACTTAAGCAATCAGCGACACCAGAATCTTCTGTAAAGATGGTGACACTATGGTAATGTGTTGCGGGATAATTTGTGGATGGATCAATAATGTGGTGATAACTATTACCATCTGTTGCGATATAGAAGCGCTCATAGTCTCCACTTGTAACAAAGGAGAAGGAGCCTTTGGAAGAAATTAATGCAAGTCCATTTGGTAGAGCACCTTCTGGATCAGCAATACCGACATTCCATGTGCTTCCATCAGGTTTATCATTTACAGTACGGATGTTTCTGCCTACATTGAAGTAACCTGCTTGCATGTGTTGACTAACTTCTTCCGCAACTAATTCTGTCGCATATCCTTTTGCAATACCACCAACATCAAATGATTGACATGGCTGAGTAATATATACTGTGCTTTCTTCGTCGTTTATTACAACATTATCCCAACCCTTACAACCAGCAGCTTGTAAGTTCTTCCTCTGATGGAAGATTACCAGTTGTTTTTTTCAGCGTTGAGTTTAATACCTTCTTCACGATACTTATGCCAAACCTTAAGAAGGGCACCCATGGTAATATCAAATTCGCCATTGGAGTAATCATAGAACTGTTTTTGCCATATGCAGCATGTCAATGATTGGTTTATCAACTTTGACTGGTTTGATACCAGCATTATCATTAACTGTCTTTAGGTTGTTGATACCATCATAGTCGTTATAAATATCAAATAACTGATTGTAATAACGAAGTAGGGTAGTGCTGTCCTTGAAATGAGCAGCTGCCGATTCGGTATTCGTTGTATATTCCATGTAACTATAGATTGTATCGAAAGCCTACATCAGAACTCACATTTTCATATTTGGTTAGACTTTCGCTATTGGTTGAAGTTGTGCTAGAAGCACTGTTTTTACTCTCTTTCGTTGTACAGCCAGCAAGTAGTGTACAAACGCTTAATGCGCTGATTAATAATTTAGTTATTTTTTTCTTTTCATATCTAAACTATATCATAAAAGCCATCTTACTGTTAATGTGGGAATATGTTATAATTTTGAATGATTTCAAATGAGGAAAGGAAAGAATATTATGTCAATATTTACAGGACCAATGAAGCTTCATTTAAATGGACATAAGGATTGGACTCTTCACAAAGAAGTATTGAAGTCTATCGATCCAGATGTTGTTTGGATTCCGCTTGTAAACGGTGTTGCCCCATGCCAACCACTTGTTCAAGTTGGAGATGAAGTTAAGATTGGACAAAAGATAGCAGAAAGAAATGATGCATTCTATTTACCACTCTTTGCGTCTGTTTCCGGTACTGTTACGGGTATCGAAAAGTTCTTGGGTGCAGGTGGTACAATGATTGACCATCTACGCATTCAAAATGACCACAAACATACAGTAGAACGTGCGTTTGCGGCGTTTGATTATGAAAAGGCTAGCTGGCAGGAATTACACGCATTTGCCAAGGAGTCCGGTATGCTTGGCTTAGGTGGTGCAGGATTTCCATCTTATGTAAAGTATAACAAGCCAGAGAATGTAGAACTTTTTATCGTAAATGCGGTTGAATGTGAACCATTTTTAACATCTGATTATAAGAATATTGAAGAAAACATGGACTTACTAAAGGTAGGTACACTTGCATTCTTCAAGATGAGTAATGCAAAGGCTGGTTGTATCGCAATCAAGGAAGATAAGAAGGAACAGATTGCCCAACTGCAAGAAACATTTAAGGGAACACCAATCGAGGTGCGTATCGTTCCTAACGTTTACCCTATGGGTTGGGAAAGAACACTTGTATACCAGCTAACAAAGAAGCGCTATGACAGATTACCAATTGAAGCAGGCTGTATTGTTAACAACGCATCTACAGCAATTGCATTTGGTAATGCGCTCGTAAATGGTATGCCAGTTACACATAAGTACTTAACTGTATCTGGTGATGCGGTTAAGAATCCACAGAATGTATATGTTCCTGTTGGAACAAAGGTACATGAGATTATCGACGCCGTTGGTGGATATAAAGATGGTGTGGATGATGTAGTGTTACTAGCTGGTGGACCAATGATGGGTCGTGCAGTTCCTAATGATCAATTTGCAGTAATGCAACAGAACAATGGTCTTACAATTCAGAAGTATGAAAAGCCAGATACAGTTGCTTGTTTACGTTGTGGACGTTGTACGGAAACATGTCCATCTGGATTACAACCAGTACGTATCGCTTCTGAACATAAGTCTGTAGACTATGATACATTAATGCGTTTAGATGTAATGAACTGTATTGAATGTGGTCTATGTACATATGTATGTCCATCTAAGATTGAAGTAACTGAGAATGTTAGACGTGCAAAGACATTTGTACGTGCAAAACTAGCAGCACAGGCAAAGAAATAGGAGGCAAGAAAAAAATGAAATTTTCATATAAAGTATCGCCTAACTATGCGGCTAAAACAATCTACAACAGGTATTATGTTGGAACTTAGCTTAGCTTTGGTTGTTGTGACAGTTGCTTCTGCAATCTGGTATGGAGGACAGGCGGTGCTTCTTTAGGCATTCGTGTTATTCTACTGTCCATCGCTTCTGTAGTAACTGCATTGTGTACTGAAACATTGTACTTACTTGCAAGAAAGAAGAAGGACATTGCAAAAAGAATTGTTACATTCCTATGGTTGGGTAACAGGTTTAATTATTCCATTAATCACAAGAATTAATGTTAGTTTTTACGCAATTATCATTGCGACTGCAATTGCAATCTTGTTTGGTAAGATGTTATTTGGTGGATTTTGGTCAGAAACATATTTAACCCAGCAGCATTTGCGGAAGCAATTATCATGAACTCATTTAGCGCAAGTGTTGCGGCTGATATACAAACAGGTGCTACACCACTTGCAGCCATGAAGTCATATGGTTGGGTAGTTGATGGTAGTGCATTGCAAAATGTATTAGGTCAATTTGGTAACTTATCCGGTATGTTCTTAGGTAACTATCAGAGTGTTATCGGTGGATCATGCGCATTATTATTAATTCTCGTTGCAGTATATCTCATTGCTAGACGTATTATTGACTATCGTTTGACAGTGACATACATCGTAACAGTATTTCGTAGTATCTCTCATTGTTGGTTTAATGCATGGTGCAGGTATTGAATATGCAATCGTTAATGTATTAGCGGGTGGTGTATTATTCGCTGGTGTGTTCATGTTAACAGATCCAGTTACTTCACCAGTATCAATTCCAGGTAGATATGTATTTGCGGTAGGTGCTGCAGCTCTTACATTGATTATTCGTTGGAAGTCTAACTTACCAGATGGTGCATTATACTCTGTCTTAATTATGAATATGTTAACGCCTGCAATTGATCAGTTGCTAGATGGTAGTCAGATTAAGGATGCGGCAAAGATTGCGCGTAAAGCAGTTATTGCAATGTGTGCATTCTTAGTGGCAGTTCTTCTTGTTGGATCTAGTTTAGTAGCAAAGACTCCAACAGTTGCTGAAGAGCCAAAGAAGGATGATAAACCTGCAGAAGCAGTAGCATTAAGTGCTGAGGACTTTAGCGAAAATAATGCAGAGTGTACAGAAACAAGTAATGATGGCACAACTGCAGTATATGCATGTAAGGCAAAGGGATTCGAAGGTGTTAACGAAGCTACAGTAACAATTGATGTAGCGAAGAAGACGGTTGTATCCATTGCGGTTACTAAGTTTAGTGATACGGAAGAAGTTGGTGATCAAGCTACTACAGAAGAACAACTTAAGAAATATGTTGGTGCAACTGCAGATAGTAAGATTGACGCAACAACAGGGGCGACATTTACAAGCAAGTCACTACGCGCAATGATTGCGGCAGCATTAAAGTCTCGCTTCCGCAGTAGCGTTAGGGTAAAGAAGACTTCAAAGACAACAAAGCAGAGTGTTCAGAAACAAGCAATGATGGAACAACAGCCATCTATGCATGTAAAGCACATGGTTTTGAAGGGGTAAATGAAGCAACAGTCACAGTAGATGTAGCAAGTAAGTCTGTAAAGAGTATTGAAGTAACAAAGTTTAGGATACAGAGAGCGTAGGCGACCAAGCAACAAAAAGCAGCTGAGTTAGAGAAGTACAAGGGAGTCACACTTGAAAGTAAAGGTAGACTCTACAACAGGAGCAACATTTACAAGTACATCACTCAGAGCAATGATTACAAACTAGCCTTGCAGGCTGCAACAAAGTAAGGAGGTGCTCGTATGAAAATTGATAAGACTTCAGGAGTATATAAAGCATGCATGCTTGGTATTCTCTGTGCTGTATGTGGAATTCTACTATCAACAGTAAATGCGATTACCGCTCCGATTATTCAAGAAAAATGCACTGGCATCTGTTAAGTCATCATTAGAGCAGATTTATCCAGGTGCAACATTTACAGATGTTACAGAAGACAAGATTGGTCTTCTTGAATTAAAAAGATGGTGAAGAGACTCTCATCGATGGTATTTACAACGCTGAAGGTAAGGGGACAATCTTTACATTACATTCTACAGGATATAACGCAGATGGATTTAAGTTCATGATTGCATATAACAATGATGGTTCCGTTGGTGGATACAGTGTACTCGAACAAGCTGAAACAGCTGGTAAGGGTGATAAGGCATTTAAGGATCCATATGTAAGTGATGTATTAAAACTTACTTCTTCTGATACAATGCCACTTATTACTGGTGCAACAATTACAACTACTGCAGTAGGAAAAGCAGTAGATCAAGCTAGACAAGTATTCAATAAGATGAATAATATCTCTTATGATGAAAAATGCGACAGCTACACCTGCACCCAAAAGCAGAGCCAGTAGCGTTAGGCAAAAGAAGACTTCAAAGACAACAAAGCAGAGTGTTCAGAAACAAGCAATGATGGGAACAACAGCCATCTATGCATGCAAAAGCACATGGTTTTTGAAGGAGTAAATGAAGCAACAGTTACAGTAGATGTAGCAAGTAAGTCTGTAAAGAGTATCGAAGTAACAAAGTTTAGGATACAGAGAGCGTAGGCGACCAAGCAACAAAAGCAGCTGAGTTAGATAAAGTACAAGGGAGTTACACTTGAAAGTAAAGGTAGACTCTACAACAGGAGCAACATTTACAAGTACATCACTCAGAGCAATGATTACAACAGCCTTGCAGGCTGCAACAAAGTAAGGAGGAAGGTATGAGCGAAAAGAAAATTAAAGGTCAAGGCTTCTTCTCTAGATTAGCAACAGAGAACCCAGTATTCGCAACTTACTTAGGTATCTGTTCAACATTAGCAATTACAACAAGTTTAAACAGTGCGATTGGTATGGGTGTTGCGGTAATTGTTGTATTAACATTATCCAATATCTTAGTATCATTAATTGCACCAATTACACCGGATGATATTCATATTCCAGTTTATATCGTTATTATTGCGACTTTAGTTACAATCGTTTCGATGTTTATGCATGCATATACACCAAGTCTATTTACAGCTTTAGGTGCATTCTTAGACTTAGTTGTTGTAAAACTGTATTATCTTAGGACGTGCTGAAGCATACGCATGCAAGCATACAGTACTTGAATCTATCGTTGATGGATTACAACAGGGTTGTGCTTTACACATGTGCACTTCTTGCAATGTCACTTATCAGACAGTTATTAGGTACTGGTGGATTATCTTTCTCAAATCCATTTACAAACAATGTAGTATTTGCATTTAGAATTATTCCAGAAGGATTTGAAATTCCAATGTTCACAGAGCAGTTTGGTGCATTTATCACATTTGCATGTTTAGTTGCTGGTGTAGCTGCTACAAGAACCATCTTGCAAAGCTAGCAAAGAAAGGAGCTGCTAAACTAATGAATTTATTTACACTCTTGATCAGTGGATTACTGATTAACAATATTATTCTTACGAAGTTCTTAGGTATGTGTCCGTTCATGGGAGTATCTACAAAACTTGAATCTGCAGTAGGTATGGGTCTTGCCGTTATCTTTGTTATCTTCGGTGCATCCATTCTTGCATGGGGACTTTATCACTTTATCTTAGTTCCATTTGAACTAGAGTTTATGGAACTAATCTGCTTCATCTTATTGATTGCAGCATTCGTTCAGTTTGTTGAATTGTTCGTTAAAAAGTTCTCACCAGAACTGTATAAGTCATTAGGTATTTACTTACCACTTATTACAACAAACTGTGCAGTACTTTACGTAGCAATGGATAACATTACACAGAAGTATACATTGGCACAAACAATGGTAAATTCTATCGCAGTACCTGCTGGCTTTTATGATGATGCTAGTTATCTTTGCAACAATCCGTAGACGTTTAAATCAAAATGATATTCCGAAGGCATTCCAGGGCAATCCTATCGCTTTCATTTGTGCAGCAATTATGGCAATTGCGTTCTCTGCATTTGCTGGATTAGTATAAGCCGTGCTTAGAATCGTTGTTGCGGCTTTATTAGCTGTAGGTTTCTTTTGCCCCTAAATGTATGGCTATTAGGTTAAATCAGAAAACACCAAAGCCTGAAGGTTGTGAAGACCCTGAAGGCAGAGTGTTCTGCATGTGGTATTAGTGAATGTAGTGTTCGCCAAAGCGCCACACAAAACAGAGGAGGAATAATGGTAGTAGCAATTTTAAAAAGCTTTTTGGCTTGATGTTAGTATTAGGTGCTGTTTTAGGTGGTGTACTAGCGTTTGCTTCCATTAAGTTCTATGTGAAGGAAGATAATCGCAAGGAAGAGTTAACAGCTCTATTACCTGGTTATAACTGCGGTGCTTGTGGTAACCCAGGCTGTGCTGCGATGGCTGTGAAGTTACTTGATGGCCAAGCACAAGTTGAACAGTGCAAACCAAGCAAGCCAGATCAAAAGAGAAGCTATTAAAGCATATCTTGCTGAACATGTAGGTTAAGAAAAGATTCCTGAGCGTAGCTTTAGGAATTTTTTTGTGGAGAATATCATCAAATTACATATAAAATCTTGAGGGTAATTTGATGAAGAAAGATAAGAAGAACGTCAATTTTTGTACTGATACTATGTTTATGGATAGCTGAAATATACTAGTCTTTCGCTACTTTTTAGCAAAAGACAATTAATTTAAAAACAACCTATATCGCAAAAGCGTGATATTCCACCGCGTTCAGAGATTCAAACTGAAGATCTAACTATGATTCAAGTTCCAGAAAAAAATACATGCAGTCATATACTTGGAATGAAAAAGGCAGATATTGTTGGTAAATATACATCAATTCAAGGGATGATACCGAAGGGTTCTTTGTTTTTATAAAGATATGCTGTATAACGAAAAAGAAGTCCGTGATCTTGCAATCACAAAACTTCAAGAAGGGATGACGATATTTACGTTAGAAACAAATGTATCTGCGTTAGGGTAGTATAGAAGAGGGGATGTATGCAGATATTCATGTTTCAATCTCGCAAAAGAAAGATATACCAATTACTGGTATTTTGATACGCCATGCGGAAGTAATATCCATTAAAGATCATAAAGGGTTATCACTAAAAGATGAACAATCTTCAAAGGTTCCATATTTTATTGAACTTGGAATCAATCAAAGTGATATTGATTATCTATCTCTAGCTTCATCGTTAGGAGAAGTAAGACTGTTTCCCATCTAAAAAAATTCTTATCAACCAGATAAGTCTACGTTAGAACTTGATTCTAAAGTGACAGAGTTTTTAAAGATTCTTCAACAGTAGTAAACAAAAAAATCCGTTATATAACGGATTTTTCGCTACAAGGGGCGACTAATGGGACTCGAACCCATGAGTGCTGGAGCCACAATCCAGTGTGTTAACCAACTTCACCATAGCCGCCATGTGCTAAAATATATTATCATATCCAAAAAAATAATAAACAATATATTTTTGGCTAAATTGCAAAATAGAGGTATTAAACATACATGAGACAAATAAATGTTGGTGGTGAACTGCGAAATCTCGTAGTTGAACACAAGCGGAAATAAGAGAATGTACTTACGTGTAAAAGATGATGGAACATTATTCGTTACCTGCCCACGTTATGTCAGTGAGCAGGAAATTCTATCCTTTATTTTTGAAAAGGAAGAATGGATTTTAAAAGTTAGTAAAAAGGAAAGAAAAAAGAATCGCTATCTTTTAGATGGCACTGACCGTAAAGAGGCCTGTTGGTTAGGAAGGGTATATCCTGTGGAATTTATCATTTCAAAGCAGCGCTTTATGGCGGTAGAGCAGGATCGTATCGTATTCTATCTACCCAGAGATTAAAGATAATATCATTCAAGATATTTTTCTATCGTACAGGAAACTTACAACTGAAACTAATGGTGGAGGAAAGACGGAAAGAATGGGATGATCATATTTGTCTTGCAAATTATCGAAATCTTCCGCGTATTACACTAAAATACATGACAAGTAGATGGGGATCTTATTCACCGATGACACATCACATTAGTTTATCATCAAGACTCATCCATTTTTCCGGTTGTATGTTTAGATTATGTTTTATTACATGAGTATGCACATATCCTAGAAGCGAACCATTCGAAACGATTTTATGATATCATCAGAATGTATATGCCTGAATATAAGGAATATAGTGATTTATTGAAGTGAGGTTAATGATGGGAAAACATTGTAAAAAGAAAATAGTGTTTTTTTGTTTGGAAATACTATTTTTTTGAAAATGGAGCTTTAGGATTTATCATTACATTTTTTTAATTACAGTGATTATCGCAAAGATATTTTCAACGATATTGGAAAAACTAGTTGATCATGCGATGAAGAAAGATGCTAGGGCTAGTATGCCATTTAAGTATCTTTTAAAGATTTTACGTACAGTGATTTACGTTATTGCGACATTTGCTATCTTGATGAATGTGAAACCTTTACAGAGCATTTCTACAGCGATACTAGGTGCAACGAGTGTTATGACGGTTGTTGTTGGTTTAGCTGCACAGGAAACGTTCGGTAACTTTATCGCCGGTTTCTTCATCGTTATCTATCAACCATTTCACGTGGGGGATATGGTAAATCTTCCTGAGAAAGAATATCTCTGGCACAGTGATTGAAAATCACATTCCGTCATACGATTTTAAATACGGTTGAAAATACAAAAATCATTGTACCAAATAGTACGATGAACTCTGCAATTGTAGAAGATAAAGCATTTGGACAGAAGACATATATTCGCTATTTAGTTTTATCAGTTGCGTATCATACGGATATCGATAAATTGGAGAGAGTGATTACTGATGTTGTAGTAAATACAGATGGCGTCATCGATACTAGAAGTGCAGAAGCAAAAAGAAAAGAATTTACCAATCAATATTACGGTAAATGAGTTCTTAGACAGTGGTATTCAGATTCGTTTTCCATTTACAACAAAGTCACTAGGTAAGAGTGTAGAAACCGCATCAAAGATTCGCAAAAGCTTTACTCGTTGCGTTTAGAGAGAATGGAATTGAAATTCTATATACAAAGATTCAGATTCTTAAATAGAATATGTAAACGTTTACATTATTTTTCATGAATTCACACGAAAAGTTGGCAAAAGATAAACAAACAATATTGCAGGGAAATAAAAATTGCGGTATTATGTAGTTACAGGAACACGAAGTGTATTGATTAAGAGAATGGAGATGATGTAGCATGACTACGAAGCATGTTCTTTTTGATATACAATATGAGATTGTACAAACCCCAGGCGGGGAGGTTTTTGACGGGTTCTCTGTGAAAATGGTTTTTAGGATGGACATATAATGCCCATCCTTTTTTGTAACTAATTTCTGATAATCATACAGGAGGAAAACGATTATGGATCAGACAAATTTAGACTTTTTTTGAAGCAGCAGCCAGTGGTGATTTTTGCGAAAGTTATGTGCACAGGTTTCTAGGGTGCAAACATCAATATCGCAAATGGTGATGGACGTACAGCGTTAATGAGAAGTGCAAAACGTGGTTACACTGAAATCGTACGTTTCTTGTTAGACAATGGTGCGGATACAAGAGCTAGAGATAAAAATAATAAGACAGCTTTAATGGGTGCCGCTAAGAAGGGTCACACAGATATTTGCCGTATGTTAATTCATGCTGGGCGCAAATATTGATGCCCACGATAATAAGGGTAGAACAGCTTTGATGAGAGCTTCATTACTTGGTCATAGTGATACAGTGAAGTATTTAATTTCTAAGAACGCTGATGTAAATGCAGTAGATGAACAAGGTCGTACAGCGTTAATGGAAGCAGTTAATGCATATAAATTAGATGAAATTAAAGATTTAGTAGATAACGGTGCAGATATCAATAAGGCTGATAATAAGGGATGCACAGCATTGATGCGTGCTGCGTATATTGGAATTCCAGAATTAGTAAAGTATCTGCTTGAAAAAGGCGCAGATAAGACAATGAAGGATTTTGATGGTAATTTAGCAATTCATTACGTACGTAAAGAATGCTTATCAGATTTGAAAGATATTTTAAAGTAGGAGGCCGACAATGAAAGACTATTTAGCAAATGAAGTAAGAAATGTAGTGGTGCTAGGACATTCTGGCGCTGGTAAGAGTTCTGTCATTGAAGCCTGCCTATATTTTACAAAGGCAATTGAACGTTATGGAAAGAATAACGATGGCACAACAGCTCTGAATTACGATCCTGAAGAAGGAAAGCGTGGTACATCAGTATATTGCCATATCGCACCTGTAGAATGGAAAGATAAGAAGATCAACTTTATCGATACACCGGGCTATATGGATTATGCAGGTGAGGAAGCGACTGGTTTAATGATGGGCGATAATGCCTTGATTGTTGTAAACGCAAAAGAAGGTATTGAAGCTGGTACAGAACGCGCATGGCGTGAAGCAGTTTCTAAACAAAAGATTCCTACCATCTTCTTTATCAATAAGATGGATGTAGAAAATGCAAACTTCGATGCAGTATATACTAGCATTCGTGATAAGTTCGGTAAGTCAGTCATTCCATTTGAAGTGCCAATTATTGAAAATGGTGTAGTTGTAGGATCTGTCAATATCTTGCGTCGTAAAGCATGGTATTACAATGATCGCAATACAGCCAAGGAAGTACCATCAGCTTTAATTGGTGAAGTAGAACGTTACTACAATGAAATCGCTGAAGCTATCGCAATGACCGATGATGAACTCATGGAGAAATTCTTCTCAGGGGAAACATTTGATGAACATGAACTAGCCAAGGGCTTACGTATTGGTGTACGTAGTGGTGATATCCGTCTGTATACTGTGGTAGTGCAGAGAATCAAACAGGTATTGAACGTTTGTTAGACCTAATTACCGAATACTTCCCAAGCTACGCAGAAAAGGGAAGAATTCAAGCTGAAACACTCAAGGGCGATACAATCGACATGGAAACAAACGAAAACGAAGCACTTAGTGCATTTGTATTCAAGACGATCGTTGACCCATTTGTAGGTAAGGTTTCTTACTTAAAGGTAATGAGTGGTGTCCTCAACAGTGATAGCCAGGTATATAACTCCAAGAAAGATGTAACGGAAAAGATTAACCAGATTTATGTTATCAATGGTAAGTATCAGATTGGTGTAGGTAAGTTATTTACAGGTGATATCGGTGCAGTTGTTAAGCTGCAAGCAACAGAAACAAACGATACACTGTGTACACGTTCAAGAGTTATTAAGTATCCAGATATTGAATATCCACATCCAATGTTAGGATATGCAATTCATCCAAAGACAAAGGCAGATGAAGATAAGTTATCCAGTGGTATTCATAATCTGATGTTAGAAGACCATACAATTAAACTAGTTAACAACGAAGAAACACACGAACAAGTACTTTATGGTGTTGGTGATCAACATATCGACTTAATCCTTTCTAAGTTAAAGAGTAAGTACAAAGTTGAAGTAACAACAGAAAAACCAACGGTACAGTATCGTGAGACAATTTCTGCAAAGGCTGAAGCACAAGGTAAATACAAGAAACAAAATGGTGGTGCTGGTCAGTATGGAGATGTTTGGGTAAGATTTGAACCAACAGATTCTGATGACATGGTATTTGCGGAAGAAGTATTCGGTGGTGTAGTTCCTAAACAGTACTTCCCACCTGTTGAACAAGGTTTGCGTGACTGCATGAATAAGGGTGTTCTTGCGGGATATAAAGTAGTTGGTGTTAAGGCAACGCTATATGATGGATCCTATCACCCAGTCGATTCTAAGGAAGTAGCCTTCAAAGAAGCTGCTAGACTTGCATACAATGCCGCAATGCCAAATGCGAAGCCAGTTCTTCTAGAACCGATTGGTAAGGTTGTTGTGACTGCACCTGAAGACTATACAGGTACGCTCATGGGAGACTTTACAAAGCGTCGTGGAATCATCTTGGATATGAGTACTGATGAAGATGGTCTACAGGTTATTAGAGCAGAAGTTCCAATGGCAGAAATGTTAACATACGCAACAGAATTACGTTCTATGACTCAGGGTCGTGGATCTTATGAATTAGCGTTTGACCGCTATGAAGCAGCCCCACATGATGTAGCACAGAAAGTCATCGACGCAAGAAAGAGCGAGAGAGAATAAATTGATATGAAGAAAATTAATGTCGATGTATTTATTGCAGGGTTGTTTATCTCCGCTTTAATCGGCATGGTAACACTTCTTATTTTTTTCAAGATTTACCTTTTCTGGCATGTGTATAATCGCTTCAGCAATTCTATATACAACGTGCTTATCTTCATTAAGAGAATAGTATTCTTTAATGTTTATCAATGTAGGAAAGTAAACTATTAAGAATCATGTATTGAGATGACTAATAGTTTTAGTGGCGGTTGATAAAGAGTTTGCGTTATAGGTGGAAAGTTCATTTGAAACTTTCCACCTATTGCATTTTAAAAAGCAATCATATAAAATAATTGAGCGCCCCCGTGATGGAATTGGTAGACGTAGGGGACTCAAAATCCCCCGGTAGCGATACCGTGTCGGTTCGAGTCCGACCGGAGGCACTGAAAGACGATTCGACAACTGTTGGGTCGTTTTTTTCTTTGAGAGTATATCAATTGCAATGCCATACATGGTTGATACAATAGAACTAACAAAAGGAGAAAATTAATTATGGGATTTTACGATTATTATGTAACTGATGCCAAGGGTAATCAGATTTCTTTAAAAGAGTATGAAAATAAGGTGGTATTGGTAGTTAATACTGCTACAGCTTGTGGCTTTACACCACAGTATGAAGAATTAGAAAAGCTTCATGAAAACTACAATGCACAAGGTTTAGAAATTCTTGATATTCCTTGTAATCAGTTTGGAGGACAAGCACCTGGATCTGATGAAGAAATTCATGAGTTCTGTTCTTTACACTTCAATACAAAATTTCCACATATGCACAAGTCTGATGTAAATGGTGAAAATGAATTACCATTATACACATTCTTAAAGAGCGAAAAGGGCTTTCGAAGGATTCACAGGTGAAAAAGGCAGACTTTCATGAATGCACACGTTGGTAATCTTGTTCCTAACTTTAGAGAAACTTCGATATTAGTGGAATTTCACGAAGTTCCTTGTTGACCGTAAGGGAAATGTAGTAGCTCGTTTTGAACCAACTGCTGATATGGCAGATGTAGAAAAAGCAATTCAAGAATTACTTTAATTTTTGGGGAATTATTTCATCTTCTGTGAATATATACGTAGAAGGATATTCTATGGAGGAAAGAAAGATGAATGATTTAAATGCAGTTGAAATTAAAGGGACAGTAATGTATGAACCTAGTGTTCGTAGCACAAAAAATGATTCCACAATGTCAACATTCTCAGTTTGTGTAAAACACAATGAACCAAGTAAAGCGAAGGACTATCTAAATGTAGTTGCGTGGGGAGATGTAGCAGATCAAGTTCGCGAAGAATTTCCATGCGGGTACAAGAATTGGTATTAAAGGCCATCTTCGTAAGCAGTTTTACATGAAAGATGAAAAATAAGAAGACCGTTGTGCAAAATCGTTGCAGAGAAAATCTATCATCCAAAAGATGAAACTGAATAGTTAGTATAAAAGTGCGTTGAATACGCACTTTTAATTTTTGATATAATACGAACGGATTATAACGAGGATGATATGAATCAATACATATTTATATTAGAAATAGTAGGTACCATTGCGTTTGCGATTTCTGGAGCACTTGTTGCAATGAAATCGAAGATGGACTTCTTTGGAGTAGTAATTATTGGAGTTATTACCGCAACGTTTGGTGGAATTATGCGTGATATTGTATTGGGTAGTGTACCACCAAGTGCATTTTCTAATCCGGTATATGTTGTTGTTGCAAGTATAACTTCTGTTATCGTATTCTTATTTTGCCTACTTCAATGTGAATACAAATAAGATTACGCAGAAAAATGCATATAAGAATTTCTTGTTGATTGCTGATGCGATAGGATTAGGTGTATTTACAGCGGTAGGTGTGCGTGTAGCCTTCTTCTTGCATCCAACATCACATAGTTTCCTATTAGTATTCTGTGGTGTATTAACGGGTGTCGGTGGAGGTTTATTCCGTGATATCTGTGTAAACCAATTACCGCAAATCTTTCACACGGATGTATATGCAATCGCATCTATCATTGGTGCTATTCCATGCGCGATGTTAATGCATGCAGGAAATATCTCACTTGGTATATGGGTTGGAATCGGTGTGACAATTTTTGTAAGAGCAATGGCAATTCTACATAAATGGAGTTTACCAGTTGCTAAGAATATTCATGACTAACATACATGTAATCGATTGTATCAATTAAAAAAGTAGTAATATGACGAATGACATTTAAGGCTTCTCTTAGATCGTGATTCGTTTTTTGTTTTGCCCAAAGGGCAATAGAGGAAAAGCTATATTCACTTACGTCTATTCCATAGTGAAAACAAACACAATAGAGAATACTTTTCATTTCTATTTCACTCGTACAATATTTAGGGAAACATGTACGAAGTAAATGATAGATGTAGTGTTGTAATGCATGTTTTATTTGTAGTGTAGTATCGTCTGTGGCTGTTTGAAGGATAGAATCTATCTTTATCTTAGATAACATAGAACTTAGAATTCTAGACATCTGTTTTTATATGTATAGCAGGATGTGTTGAAATAAATTCTTTGCCAACTGTATGTTCGATATCAAAAACTAAGCGTACTTGATTATTGTTTATGGAATCTCTTAGTAATGCAATAGCAGTGTAACCTCTACGAACAGTACGATGATATGATTGCCAAGCTTTTATAGGGTAATACAACTGTTGCAGTTGGACATTGTGTAAATATCAGAATGATATTTTTCGATTGATTCTTCATGGAAGAAACTTAATTGATTTAGAAATGTTAGGTAATTTTCAGGATAGAAGATATTTGTTAAATTCTCTTGAATCATATGTAGAAGCTGTTGTTTTGTGAATGATGTTTTCATAGGATACCTCAACTCCTATATACAGATGTACGATATAAAAATCCCTGGCGCATTGATATCTCACTTATTTTCGCTAAAAGCGTGATATAATAACAGCATCTAATGGAGGTACTTAAATGGAACAATTAGAGTTTAAATTTGATACACAGTTGTTGATTGATGGACATGATTTAGATGAAGATGTCATTAATGACTATATTACAGAGAATTTTAGAGGTGACTGCTTATTAGTTGTTGGTGATGATACTTTAATCAAGATTCATTTCCATACAAATGAACCATGGAAGGTGCTTGAATATGCACAATCTATCGGTGATATCTACGATGTAGTTGTAGAGAATATGCAACGCCAAGAAGAAGGTTTAAAGGGATAAAAAAACGAGGGTTTACTCGTTTTTTTTAATATCCATTTTCATAGAAGAATTGATTAATAGCCTCGGGATAATCTTCTAAATTCATGTGCATTTTGGAATGATGTTCTACAAGTTTATCTGCGATATGACCATGTAGCCATACACCCATGCGCAAACTAGTAAAGATATCACAATGATATGCAAGCAGTGCAGTTAACATGCCAGTTAGTAAATCCCTCACTGCCAGCTTGTGCTAACCCTTCGTTACCAGTCTGATTGATATAGCATTGACCATTTGGTGTAGCAATAATTGTATGTGCTGATTTTAGTACGATATATACTTTTAATTCCTTTGCATATTTTAATGCATAGTGCAAAGGATTACGCATCACTTCTTCTTTTTCTAGGTGGAATAAGTCTGCAAATTCTCCAATATGTGGTGTTAGGATAATCGGTGATTTTGCAAAGCGTAATTTCCATGTGTTGTATCGTAACATGCGTATAGCTTCCGCATCCAATATCAAAGGCGCATGGCAGTTTTGAATCATTAGATCAAGACAAATTTCTTTTCTCATACATTTGTGTAACACCACTGCCGAAGGCGGCTGCACTAACATGTTCGATTGTTGGGGTTAACTGTTGTTCAACATTGTGTGATGAGAATGGATGGAATACGGCTGTTGTATGCTTCGAAGCAACGATAGGGTAGATACCATCGATACATCCTACTTCAATGTATGGAAAACCAAGTGCTTTTGCACCGGTAATATTCAGGCTGATTGCTCCGGCCATCCCATAAGAACCTCCAACAAGTAGAATCTTACCACTGCTTCCTTTATGTGCAGTTTCTTTTTCGTTTTTGCAAGATTTTTGAAAGAATAGAGTTTGATCCATCTCTAAAAAACAACTTTGTTTTGGGTGCGGTATATCAAGTGAAACAAGTTCTAACTTTTCAAATAGATGGTGATACTTCTGCAATATGTGGAAAGGCTTATAGCAATCTAACGCAAATGTAACTGTAGAATGTAGCGCGAATGAATCATGCATGGCTGAATCACACTCTGCACCAGAGTTGATATCAATACTATAGATTGGCTTTTTTGCGTCCTGTATCTGTTTGAATACTGTACGCATTTCATCCGTTAATTTGCCATGATAGCCAAAACCAAAGATACCGTCGATAATAACGTCACAAGATTTTAAGCATGTATCTAAAGAATGAATTGGTTGAATAATGGAAGGTGGAATTTGTTTATATATCTTCATCGCATCTGGATTCTTTGGAAGCCCATTTACTAGTATCAGATTGATGTGAAATTGTTTTAGGTTGTTGATAAGCGCAAAAGAATCTGCACCATTATTACCGTTTCCGGCCAATACTAAAATATTAGAATTCACTTCTAAATAAGGTAATAAATGTGTGCTAATTTCTGCCTGTAAGATTGATTAATTCAAATGACGAAATACCCTGATTTTTTTCTTCAATCTCGAGCATTTCTTTACGACTTACAATCATATTTTTGTATCCTTTTACAATCATATATTAACACTTACAGAAATCTATTGTGAAAAATTATAATAAAATTGTGATATAATTCGCGTAAGCAGTAGAAAAAAGGAGGATTTGCTAACATGCCAACAAAGAAAACTGTTAAAGAAGTAGCAGAAGAAGTAGCGAAAGAAGTAGTTGAAAAGAAGGCTACAAAGAAGAAGGCTGCACCAGCAAAGAAAGCTGAAAAGAAAGAAGCTACTGAAAAGAAAGCTACAACTGCAAAGAAAGTAAAGAAGGAAGTACCAGCGGCTAAGACTGTTAAGAAGGAAACTGCAAAGAAGGCAGTTAAGAAGACAGCTAAGGCTACGGTTGAAGATTTAGATTTAAAGACAGTGAAAGATTACGAAGACGCAATCAACTGGAAGAAGGGTGAAGCTAAGGCATTGGATTGGCTCTATATTGAATTAAGTGCAGACGCATTATTAACTCAATTTGAAGCTGGTAAGGATAACCTTAAGACAGTTTGCCAAGCTTTTATATAACTGCATGCTTGAAGGTGACTATTATATCGTTGAGCCAACAGAAGATAACTGTGCATTAGGTACAGTTGCTGTACGTTTCTATTGCGATAACTTAAGTCCTGAACGCAAGAAAGTATCTGAAATTAATCAATAGTATATAAAGCCGAATCGTAAGATTCGACTTTTATTTTGTAATTATGTATGCATTCACCCAAAGGAATACAACTTCAGATAAACCAGTAATCTTCATCTGTAGAATACAATCAAAGAAACAGAAGATACATGCTGTAAAAAAAATAATGTCCGATACTGGAAAAAAATTGAGCTAAATCTTTTATCAGAAATACATAAAGAACTAACGTTGAATATGCAAATAATAGATGCATGTTTTTTTATAAACGTTAATTCAATATAAGGAAATATAAGTGTGAGTATCGCACAAAGAAAGAATAAAACTCTAACATATTGCTTGGTCGTATCCTTTAGTTTCCAAAACAGATATATGAGTGAAATCCCACATAAAACTTGGGAGAAAGATACGAATTTTAGATTTAGAAAGTAAGACACTGATATTCGTTTCATATCCAGCATAGACAAGCCATAGTATTGTAAATACGAGTGGGATGATAGGGAATATCAAATACTGAATATACTTGCTTTCTGTTCATGTTGTTATTATAACAAACTTAGGGGCGATAAATTTGGGTTAAACATGTTATAATCTTGTCGTTATGAAGAAGAAAGAAATATATATCTTGATCAGTATTATCTTGGTTGCAGTATTAGGAATTATTGGTCTCAATATCGCTAAAAATAAAAAACAACCTACAAAGAAGGATGAGCCAACTGCAGAAACAACTCCAACACCTAGTACAGAACCTAGTACTAATGCAGATTCTCTTGGTGTTCCAACAGAAAAGCCAGTTGGAATCTGGGTGGGTATTGTACATCGTGGAAAAGTTGTACAATGGTTCGATTCAGGTGTTGATGGAGAATATGTTGTTAAAGGTAATGTAGGTGAAGTACACGTTGAAGTGAAAGATAAGAAGTGGCATGTACGTGAGGTCGATTGTCCAAATCAACTATGCGTAAAAATGGGTTGGGCAGATGAAAAATAGTATTATCCCAATTACTTGTCTTCCAAACGATGTCTTTATTGGGTCAGCAAATCTATTATCTGAGTATGTAGGTGTGAAATGAGTATAGCTAAAACGAAGCGTTTTACAGTACTAGCACTATTAGCTGCTATTGCGATTACGTTGAATATTTTAGAAACTACAATGATACCTCCATTAATGGGTGTCTTCCGTATTGGTTTAGCAAATATTATGGCCTTTAGTTGCTTTACGTATGTTAGGTATTAAGGAGATGCTTATCGTAAATACAATGCGTGTATTGATTGGCAATCTTTTGACGGGTACGATATTTGGAAGTGTATTCTGGATTAGTTTAGCGGGTGTAGTACTGTCAAGCTTGATATTAATCTTGATGGATTTATTGAAGTCTTCCTTGATGTTTACTTCCATTATGAGTTCTATTGGACATTCGCTAGGTCAGGTATTGGTTGTTACATTCTTCTATATGCAACCGGCATTTATTGTTGTATTACCATATTTCTTATTATTGTCTATTCCAACCGGATTATTAACTGGATTTGTAGCAACAATTGCTATCCAGCGTGTAAAGCCATTACGTAAGCAAGATTAACTTCTTGCTTTTTATTTGGTATATATAATAAAAAGTCATGCGTGTATGCATGACTTATATCCACTGTAAGCAGCAGGGGCAGAGAGAATCGAACTCCCATCAGCGGTTTTGGAGACCGATGTACTACCATTGTACGATGCCCCTAAAATAAAAAGTGACGCGTACGGGATTCGAACCCGTGAATGCCGCCGTGAAAGGGCGGTGTGTTAAGCCACTTCACCAACGCGCCAAGTGCTTGTATAATATAGCATGTCTAGAATTTCTTTGCAATCATTTTATTCAAAAAAATTAAAAAATTTGAGCATGGCTAGAAATATGTGCGGATTTTAGCGCATATCTAACGTAATTTTATTTATTTAATATAGTGGTCTGCTATAATTACATCAATAGAAACGACTGATTATTATCGTTATAATGTGTAGAAGGAGATATTTTTTTATGATTGATTATAGTGAGGGTAGTGGAAAGCAGTATCATACTGGTGTTGGAAAAAGGCGATGTTGGAAGATATGTATTCTTGCCAGGTGATCCAAAGCGTTGTGCCAAAATTGCGAAGTATTTCGATGATGCTGAACTTGTAGCGGACTCACGTGAATATGTAACTTATACAGGATGGTTAAATGGTGTAAAGGTATCTGTTACTCAACAGGGTATTGGTGGACCGAGTGCTTCCATTGCGATGGAAGAGCTAACTGCAGTTGGTGCAGATACATTTATCCGAATAGGTACATGTGGTGGTATGGATTTAAGCGTGAAGAGCGGTGATCTCAGTTATCGCAACTGGCGCAATTCGTATGGAAGGAACTTCTAGGAGTATTCTCCTATTGAATATCCAGCTGTTCCAGACTTAGATATTGTAAATGCTTTGGTAGAAGGTGCTCGTCGTGTTGAGCATCCATATCATACAGGGGTTGTTGAGTGTAAGGATGCTTTTTATGGACAACATCGTCCAGAAACACTTCCGAATGGACCAGATTTAATTCGTAAGTGGGATGCTTGGCTTAAGATGGGTGCAAAGGCTTCTGAAATGGAATCTGCAGCTCTATTTATCGTAGCTAGTTATTTACATGTTCGTTGTGGCACTGTTCTTCTGACAGTCGCAAACCAAGAACGTCAAAGAGCAGGTTTACCAAACCCACAAGTCCACGATACAGACCTAGCAATCAAAGCTGCCGTTGAGGCGGTGAAGTATTTGATTGAACAAGATGGTAGTGCAGACTAAAAAACTCATTTGCAAGAAATGAGTTAGTCTCTAAGAGAATACCAATCAGTATATTTTCTAAATGCAGAAGGGATTGCAAGTGATTGCAATTCCTTTTTATTTACGAGATAGTAATGTTCATCTAATGGATGTTGGATTTCAGCTACCTTGATTTCATATGCACGCATGTGCCATTCTAAGTGTGTAAAAATATGTTTTGCTTCAGGTAGAGTTGTAATCCTAAGCGGTGTAAACCCTAAGGATTCAATATGACTAATCGTTTCTGATTTTGTTAGATGGGCATCAACACCAGGGAATTCATATAACCCTGCTAGAAGTCCTTCTTGAGGTCGCTTATGAATTAAGAATGATTGATCATCACGAATAATAAAGAGGGTACGCTCTAATATCTTTCTATCTTTTAAAGAAGAGCGATATGGGATTCTGTCTGTCATCTGATTTTGATATGCGTAACAGTTTTTATTGAGTGGACATTTTGTACATTGGGGAGCACCGTTTGGTACACAAACTGTTTCACCCAGTTCCATAATACCTTGATTAAAAGAGGCGTAACTAAGATTTGGCTGTTTACAACTGTAGAAGTCATTGAGTTTTTCTTCAATCATCTTCTTTACCTTTGGTAAGCGGATGTCTTCTATAATTCCATAATATCTAGTTAGTACACGTAGTACATTTCCATCAATTGCAGGTGCTGGTAGATTAAATGCAATCGAAGCAATAGCACCCGCTGTATAGGGACCGATTCCTGGAAGTTTCTTCAGTAGTTCAAAATTTTCTGGTAACTTACCATCATAATGTTCCATCAAATAGATAGCACATTTTTTTAAGTTTCTTGCACGACTATAATATCCAAGACCTTCCCAAAGTCTCATTAAACGATCATCATCGCAGTTTGCTAAGCTGGCTATATCGGGTAACTCCTTTTTAAATGCAAGATACTTTTGGTTTGACAGCTTCAATTCGTGTTTGTTGTAACATAATCTCACTTAGCCAAACATCATAAGGATTTCCCGTATCACGCCAAGGCAAACTGCGTTTATTTTCGTCATACCATTGTATTAACTTTTTAATATCTGTATTTTTTTCATCTGATTTATTTTAGCAGATGTTGTATGGGTTAGTCATTTTAGATACAATATAATTGACATATGCGAGCATAATTTAATGGTAGAATGCAACCTTCCCAAGGTTGATGTGCGGGTTCGATTCCCGTTGCTCGCTCTTAAAATGAAAAATGTTGGAGAAGCGTATTGCTTTTAATATATATTTTATGAAACTAAGTGATTTTTTTGAGAAACATGTAAGAGTGTTTACTTGCAACGATTTGATCATTATCGGAAAAGTCATAGACTATTATCCTGCTATTGGTACTGAATCTGGTGAAGATGAAATTGATATTTTTCCAAATGGAGTAAATCATATTATTCTATTAAAAGAAAGTGATATTGAATTTATTGAGGAGTTATTATCTGAATGAATCTTATAGTATTCAGTGTGATTCTGGCGATGAAATAACATTATAAAACTGTGTTATGGTTGCGCTAATAAGGAATATACAGTAATATCTATGAGTCTTTTATAGAAAACTGATTATACTGGTCGGGAATACAAAAGCTCGATCAGTTTTTCTTTGATGAGACTAAGAAGCAGAGGAGATTTATGAATTTTACAGATTTAGAACTTAAGGAGCCGATACTGAGTGCTGTTAGTAAGGCGAAGTATGAAACACCATCACCAATCCAAGAGAAAGCAATCCCTGTTATGTTAGAAGGGAAGGACATCGTTGCCTGTGCTCAAACTGGTACAGGTAAGACGGCCGCTTTTGCATTGCCAATTTTAAATAAGCTTGAATATAAGAAGAAACATCAGATTCGTGCGTTGGTATTAACACCGACACGTGAGTTAGCTGTTCAAATCTTTGAGAACTTAAGAAGTTTGGAAGATATTTAAAACTACGTGCATGCTGTGTATATGGTGGTGCACCATCTGGCCCGCAAAGAAAAGCTCTCCGTAGTGGTTGTGATATTTTAATTGCAACTCCTGGTCGTTTAAATGATTTTATGGTTCAGGGTGAGATTGTCTTAAGTGATATTGAAATATTTGTACTTGATGAGGCGGATCGTATGTTGGATATGGGATTTATCGGTGATGTACGTACAATCGCTAGCCGTATTCCTGAAGTTCGTCAAACTGTTATGTTCTCTGCAACAATGCCAAAAGAAATCAAAGAATTAGCTAATGAATTATTACATGACCCAGTGGATATTCGTGTGGCCCCACCAGCAAGTCCAGCCGAAACAATTACCCAGTATCTTGTATACTGTGAAAAGGCAGATAAGAAGCGTGTCCTAAGGGATATGCTTGTAAGTCCAGAAGTTACTAAGGCCATTGTATTTACAAGAACTAAGATCGGTGCCGATCGTTTAACTAAGAAGTTAATAGAAGATGGTATCAAAGTTCTTACAATCCATGGTGATAAAACACAAGGTCAACGTCAGAATGCATTACAGCGATTTAGAACTAATCAAGTAGATGTATTGGTAGCGACAGATGTTGCGGCACGTGGTATTGATATTTCAGATATTTCACATGTATTCAACTATGATTTACCAGAGGAAGATGAGTCTTATATCCACCGTATTGGTAGAGCTGGAAGAGCTGGTAAAGAGGGTATTTCAATCTCTTTGTGTTGTCATGAAGAATTAGGTTTGCTTGCGTCAATTGAGAAGATGTTAAAAGAAAGAGATTCCGTTAATGAAAACAGAATACTCTATCGAGTTAAAACGTAAGAAGACAAGTGCTGGAAAATCCAATCGCCGTCCACCATTTAAGAAGAAGTCAGATTCTAGAAGTGGCAGTGATAGATAGAAGCGTGATAACAAATAAGAAGCGTGATGTTGGTGCATCAAATAAATCGTTGCATAAGTCTACAAAGCCAAGCAAGTCGCATAAGTCTGGTGATAAAAAGCCGCGTCATCAATCAAAGAATTACAAGCCAAGAAAAAAGAATCGTGGTAGATAAAGAAAAATGCAGATATGGGTCTGCATTTTTTCTTTATCGATTTAAATGTGCAATATAATTTTCGGCTTGTTTGATGCCATCTACTGCACTAGAGACAATACCACCAGCATATCCAGCACCTTCGCCACATGGATATAATCCTTGAATGGTAGAACTGCATCCATTATCGTTACGAAGTATTTTGATTGGAGAAGAAGAGCGTGTTTCGAGTCCAACCATGATGCCATTTTCAATCCAACCATGTATCTTCTTATCGAATTGTTTCATGCCTTCTTCCATTGCTTGATTAACCTCATCGGAGAAGAATGCATGCATGTCCTTCATAATTGTGTTACGTGGATAAGAAGTTTGAATGACAAGTTTATCAGAAGGGATATGCTATTCAAGTAGTCTTTGATATTCTGTGCAGGTGCTACAAAGCCTTCGTGGTAACCTAGTTGTTCTAATTTCTTCTGAAACTGAAAACCATCAAGAGGGATGTCCTTGATCAAAGTCACTACGTGGAATCTGTACAAGGATAGCACTATTAGCATTCTTACCTGCACGCATGCTGTAGGACATACCGTTTACTGCAAGACAATTTTGTTCTGTGGATGCAGGGATAACCACACCACCTGGGCACATGCAGAATGAATATACACCACGATTGACAGATGTCTTGGCAGTTAGTTGATACGAGGATGCCTTAAGCGCAGGATGACCATAGTGTTTACCATAGGTGCTTTGATCGATGAGGGTTTGTGGATGCTCGACACGCACGCCAATCGCAAAATCTTTTTGTGTTATTTCTACACCTTGTGCAAGTAGTGTTTCGTATGTATCACTCGCACTATGGCCAGTACATAGTATGACACTATCGGTTGAAAAGTCCTGTTTATTTGTATGAATACCAACAATTTGATTCCCATTTAAATATAAGCTTTCTAGTTTGGTATCAAAGTATATTTCACCACCAAGACGAATAATCTTTTCACGTATCTTTTTGACGATTGTCTGTAGTACATCAGTACCTAGGTGAGGACGTTGTTGGTATTGAATGGCAGGGTTAGCACCTGCTTCTATAAATTCTTCATATACCTTTGAAACACGTATGTTTTTCATGCGTGTCGTTAGTTTTCCATCTGAGAAGGTTCCAGCACCACCTTCACCAAACTGTACGTTGGATGATTCTAAAAGTTTCCCTTTGGTAAAGAATTCGTTGATATCTTTGGTACGTTGTTCAACTGCTTGGCCACGTTCAATAATGATTGGATTTAGTCCTGCTTCCGCTAAGATAAGACCGGCATACATTCCGCTTGGTCCAAATCCAACGATAATAGGTCTTTGTATTGGAGACTTTGTGGTTGTTGGAAGAATATAAACTTCTTTCGATTCTTTTTTTACATCACGGTTCTTGAGATATTTATCTTCGTTTTTAATAGATGCGTATACACTATAGGAATAGTGAAGATCGTCACCCCTAGCATCGATAGATTCACGATCGATTTCAAAGGAGTGAATTTCATGAATAGAACAGCGTAATTTCTTTGCGATGTGATGAATTGAAAATGTCTCACCAACTTCACAGCGAATCTGATTGATTTTTAACATAACGTACCTCTCAACAATGATTATACAATAGCATTCTCTTTTTGATTAGAGATTGATTTGCGTTATAATTTGAACATGAAAATCGCAAAACAAAAGAAAATTAACACTGAATGAAGATGGTCTTCTTGTTAAGAATATCTTATCGAAACAAATGGGTTTTTTTCACGCCGTGAAATCAGTAGATTTCATGTGTCTGGTTCGATTTATCTCAATGATGAAAAAGTGCAGATTGACACAAGAGGTACATACAAACGATGTAGTGACTATACGGACAGAAGAGCCACAGTTAGAATCAAAAACCAATCATCCTCTATGAGGATACTGATATTGTTGTGGTGAATAAACCTGCAGGAATTCCAAGCCATGCGAGTGCAGAACATTTTAATGATGATATGGGGTCTATTTTAAAACGCTACTATCAAGATGATAACTTTACAGTTAGAACAGTTGGACGCTTAGATAAAGGTGTTTCGGGAATTGTTGTTTATGCAAAAACAAAGCAGATGGCAGCTTTGCTAGCTTCTGCTCGCGAGGAACAATTATTACATAAAGAATACTTGGCTATCGTAAAAGGAAGGTTTGAAGAACAAAGTGGGACTTTAACGTATACCTTAGGAAAAGAGAAGGGAATACGTGGAAGAAGTGTGACCGTGGATGGTCAAAATTGTATTACCAATTATGAAGTGATTATCGAGGGTAATTTCTTCTCTCTGATTAAAGTTCATATTGAAACTGGAAGATTACATCAGATACGTGCAGGTATGGCTTATTTTGGACATCCACTGATTGGTGATCGTCTCTATGGTGGCAGTATGCATGCGATGAAGCGACCAGCATTACATTGTTGGAAAGTAGAGTTTATCCATCCTAAAACAAAGAAGCAGATAAAGATAGAATGCAAATTACCAGATGATATGCAAAAGGTAGTTGATAAACTTCAAGAAAAATGATGACATTGTGAGATTTGTAATCAAAAATATTTAGGCATAGAATCAATGATAGAAGTGCGCAAAGGAGTATCTGTATGAAACAGGAAAATCTTGAAAAGATTATTGCGTTTCGCCATGTATTACATGAGCATCCAGAATTGTCTAATCACGAAGTAAATACACGAAAATTAATTAAAGAATTTATTGCACAAAATATGTCTAGTTATCTCGTGTTTGATGAAGGGGATTGGTTGTATTGTATGAAGCCATATCAACCTACCAAGGAGACGATTGTATTACGTGCAGATCATGATGCGATAATGAATTCTTCAAATACACCATTTCATGGCTGTGGTCATGATGGACATACTGCAATTTTGCTGGGTGTGATGCTAGAAGAAGAGGATAGAGAAAGTGAGTATAATGTTATCTATCTTTTCCAACCGGCCGAAGAAAATGGTAGTGGTGCCGCTATCTGCAAACCATTATTTGAAAAGTATCATGTGGATAAAATTTTTGGCCTGCACAATATGCCTAACTTAAGAAAGAATGTGATTTACTATCGACCAGAGACAGTCATGTGTGCTTCGGTTGGGTATCGCATTTCTTTAACAGGAGTACAAAGCCATGCTTCAGAACCTGAGAAAGGACTTAATCCAGTATATGCTTTATCTGCATTTGCTAAATCGATTGAACCTCTAGCAAAGCAGACTGGATTTAAACCATTTACATTTGCGAATAATCACTTCAGTTCACTTGCAATGATTACGATTATCCATATGAATGTGGGTAGTTTGAACTTTGGCATCTCGCCAGCAAATGGGGAAATTTGTTTGACTTTACGGGCGGCTAAAGAAAATGAACTAGCTGTCTTAGAAGAATATGTTCGTGCTTACTTTGAGGGATTAAATGGAAAGTTTAAAGTAAGCATTGAAGAGTTTGACCGCTTTGATGAAAATTACGCAGATCCATCTCTAGTAGATAAAACTGTTAGGAAATTAAAGGCTGCGGGTCTAGAGGTTGAAGAATTATCTGAACCAATTCGAGCCAGTGAAGATTTTGGCTATTATAAGAAGTTTGCACCATGTATGTTTGTCTTTGTTGGAATGGGAACGTGTCCTTCTTTACATCATGATTCCTATGTATTTGATGATGAAATTATTCCTACCGCTGTATGTATGTTTGAAACAATTATTTGATAGTGCTTGCATGTATTTCACAAGTACTATTTTTTCATTGATTTTACAATACTTTTTTCTGAAAAAGACTTGTATTTTCTAGGGAATGGAATACTATTAAAAAGCAAGGTGATAACACCGAATGCGCCGATAGCTCAACTGGATAGAGCATTTGACTACGAATCAAAAGGTTGCGGGTTCGACTCCTGCTCGGCGCGCCATTTATAAAAAGCCCGCTACAAGCGGTTTTTTTATTAGGATATTTATGCTATCAAATGAGGGAGGACAAAAAGATGAGTGATTTTGAAAGCAAAATTAGTTCAGCTGTCCGTGAGGCAGTGAAGCAAGTGTACGATATTGACGCAGATGATTCAATATTGATTGTTGAAACCCCACGTGATCCAAAGATGGGAGACTATTCAACTAGTGTAGCTATGCGCCTTTCCCGAACATTGCATAAGAGTCCATTAGATATAGCTGGACCTATCGTTGAAAAGTTAAAGGAAATTATACAGAAGCTTTCTTCAATTGAAGTTGTAAAGCCAGGCTTTATCAACTTCCGCTTGAAGAAAGATGCTTTGGCTGAAGTGATTAATACTGTTATCAACGCAGGTGATGATTATGGTAAGAATAACACTGGTGCAGGTGTGAATGTATTGGTTGAGTGGGTATCCGCTAACCCTACAGGTGACTTACACTGTGGACATGCTCGTAACGCTGCTTGGGGTGACTGTATCTCACGTCTTTACGAAGCAAGTGGTTATAACAACTACAGAGAGTTCTATGTTAACGATGCTGGTAACCAGATTGTGATGTTAGGTGAATCCTTAATTTCTCGTTACTTTGAACACTTTGGAAAAGAATATCCACTTCCAGAAGATGGATATCATGCACAGGATATCATCGATATTGCAAATCAGATTGCAGAAAAAGATGGTGATAAGTGGTTGAATGCTGATCCTGCAGAACGTCTTGAATACTTCAAGAAGACAGGTGTTGAGTTAGAATTAAAGAAGATTGAGGACGACTTAAAACTATATCGTTGTGATTTCCAAAACTTCCAGCATGAAACATTCTTCTATGAAAACAATCGTAAGCGTATCAATGATTGCTTAACAAAGATGGCTGATATGGGTCTAACATATGAAAAGGATGGTGCTCTATGGTTTAAGAGTACTGAATATGGCGATGACAAGGACCGTGTATTACGTAAGAGTGATGGAACATTGTCTTACTTAACACCAGATATCGCTAACCACATCTATAAGATTGAAAGAGGCTATGACCACTTAATCAACTTATGGGGTGCTGACCACCATTCCTACGTAACACGTATGCAGTCTGCTTTAACAGCATTGGGTTATCCAGATGTACTTAAGGTAGATATCATCCAGATGGTACGTATGGTTGAGGATGGTAAGGAAGTGAAGATGTCCAAGCGTACAGGTAACGCAATTACTATTCGTGAACTTTGCGAAGACGTAGGTGTTGACGCTGCTCGTTGGTTCTTCGTTTCTAAGGACGTTGCGACTCACATGGATTTCGATATGAAGTTAGCTCGTTCTAAAGATAACAACAACCCTGTATTCTATGCACAGTATGCATATTCCCGTATGCATTCCATTATGAACAATCCTAAGATTCCTGCATTCACACAGGTAGCTACTTATGATCGTCTCAGTGATGAGAAGGAATTACAGTTGATGAAGCTCATCAGTGAATTCCCAATCGAAGTTGCAAATGCAGCAGCTAAGCAGAAAGCCAAACAAGATTACTGAATACATCATTTCCCTTGTTAAGGTTTTCCATAGTTACTACAACAGTTCACGTGTAAACTAACCCAGAAGATCCTGAGTTAACAAACCAACGTTTAGGCTTAGTGAAGGCTACAATGATTACATTGAAGAACGCTCTAAACCTTGTTGGTGTAGAAGCACCTGAATCAATGTAATTGAAAAACTAAGAACGATAAATAGGGCCCCTATAGTGATATAGGGGCTCTTTCTTGTGAAATTAAAGTGAATTTTCAACAAGAAAAGCGAGATGATGTTTACAAAAAAATACAAAATTTTAGGCATTATGTTTCCAATTATAGAAAAAAATATGTATACAATAATAGTATAGATTTGAAACCGGTTACATATCATGCGCGCGATATGTAGCCCCAATGAAAAGACAATAGGAGGAAAGCAAATGTCTAATATTCATGTAACGAGTGAAATTAAAACACTCAAAAAGGTTTTATTACACAGGCCAGGAGAAGAATTATTAAATCTTACACCTGATACATTAGGGGAATTATTATTTGATGATATTCCTGATCTTTATGAAGCACAGGTTGAACATGACCGTTTTGCAAAGATCTTACGCGACAATGGCGTAGAAGTTGTTTATCTAGAAGACTTAATGGCTGAGACTTTAGATGCTCACCCAGAAATTAAGGAACAGTTCCTTGATCAGTGGTTAGTTGAATCAGGTGTTCATACAGCTGAATATCATAAGATTATTAAGGATTACTTAGCTAAGTTTACAAACAATAAGGAATTAGTTCTAAAGACTATGGCTGGTATCACATTCAGAGAAATTGGTGAGATCCACACAAACTTTAGTTGACCGTCTTGAGACTAACTCACACTTATTAGTAAAACCCAATGCCAAACCTATACTTTTACACGCGACCCATTCGCTTCTGTAGGTAATGGTGCAGTTATTAACAGAATGTATTCTGTAACAAGAAACCGTGAAACAATCTATGCAGATTACATCTTTCAGATTCCATCCAGAATATGCTGGAAATGTTCCAGACTTATATGGACGTAACAACCACTTCCATATCGAAGGTGGAGACGTATTAAACGTTAATGAAAAACTCTTATTCATCGGTATTTCACAGAGAACACAGGCTGAAGCAATTCAGGACTTAGCTATGAAGATGTTCTATGAAAACGAAGGAAATAAGATTGAGACAATTTTAGCTTTCAATATTCCTAATTCACGTGCATTCATGCACTTAGATACAGTATTTACACAGATTGATACTGATGCATTTACAATTCACCCAGGTATCATGGGAACATTACAGGTATTTGCATTAACAGCTGATCGTGCAAATCATGATGTTCATATCGAAGAACATACAGGTAAGTTAGAAGATATTCTTGCTAAGTTCATGGGCTTAGATAAAGTTCGTTTATTCCCTTGCGGAGCTGGCGATCCATTAGCAGCTGAACGTGAACAGTGGAATGATGGTTCTAATACATTGACAATTGCACCAGGTAAGATCATCGTTTACAAGCGTAACTATGTTACAAACCAATATCTAAAGGATAATGGATTTGAAGTATTAGAATTAGAAGCATCCAACTTATGCGTAGGACGTGGCGGACCAAGATGTATGTCCATGCCATTAGTTCGTGAAGACTAAGTTTAAAATCGAATAACCATAAAAATAGAAAAGAAAAAGAAAAGGAGCTATTATGGGCGTTAATGTTAGAGGAAGAAGTTTTTTGACACTATTAGATTTTACATCAGAAGAAATCAGATATTTCTTGGAATTATCTGCTGAATTCAAGAGATTAAAGGCTAACGGTGTTGACCACAGTTATTTAAAGGGCAAGCAGGTTGTTCTCTTGTTCGAAAAGACATCTACAAGAACACGTTGTGCATTTGAAGTTGGTGCACGTGACTTAGGTATGGGTGTTACATTCCTAGATTCTGGATCATCACAGATGGGTAAGAAGGAATCATTAGAAGATACAGCTAAGGTATTAGGTCGTATGTACGATGGTATCGAATACCGTGGATTCAAGCAGGAAGTAGTTGAAGAACTTGCTAAGTATTCTGGTGTTCCTGTATGGAATGGTTTAATAGACTTTATATCACCCAACACAGATGTTGGCTGATATCTTAACAGTTAAGGAAGAATTCGGCGATGTTAGAGGCCGCGTTAACATTCTTCGGTGACGCTCGTAATAACGTTGCTAACTCATTGATGATTGTTTGTGCTAAGTTAGGTATGCACTTGCGCATGCGGACCTAAGGAATTAATGCCTTCTGATGAACTTGTTGCTAAGTGCAGAGAAGTAGCTAGCAAGACAGGTGCTGAAATCGAATTAACAGATGATATCAAGATCGGTGCTAAGGATGCAGACGTTCTTTACACAGATATTTGGTTATCAATGGGTGAACCAGAAGAATTATGGGAGCCAAGAATCAAGCTCTTACGTCCTTACCAGGTTAATAAGGAATTGATGGCTATGGCTAAGCCAACTGCTATCTTCTTACACTGCTTACCATCATTCCATGATCGTAACACAACAGTTGGTGAGAACATTTACCAGAAGTATGGCTTAGAGGCTATGGAAGTTACAGATGATGTATTCTTAGGCACACAAGCTAGACAATTTGATGAGGCAGAGAACCGCATGCATACAATTAAGGCTGTTATGTATGCTACCTGAAGTAATCACATGGCAAAGCGTATAGTAGTAGCTCTTGGGGGTAATGCTTTAGGCAATACCCCTGAAGAGCAGCTTGAATTAGTTCGTCATACTGCTAAGACTATCGTTGATTTAGCACAGGACGGCTATGAAGTAATTGTTGGTCATGGTAATGGACCACAGGTTGGAATGATTAACCCTAGCAATGGAATTCTCATGCACAAAGGGTGGCAATACTCCTATATGCCATTCCCAGAATGTGGTGCGATGTCCCAAGGCTATATCGGTTATCATTTACAACAAGCAATTCAGCAGGAATTAAAGGCTCGTGGCGTTGACAAGGAATGTGCAGCTATTGTTACACAGGTAGTTGTTGATGCAAACGATCCAGGATTTGCTAAACCTACAAAACCAGTAGGAAGCTTCTATACTAAGGAAGAAGCAGATAAGATTGCTGCCGAAAAGGGCTTTACATTTGTAGAAGATGCAGGACGTGGATATCGTCGTGTTGTACCTTCACCAATTCCACAACGTATCGTTGAATTAAAGGTTGTTGAACAACTTGTTAAGGCTGGCGACATCGTTATTACAGTTGGTGGTGGAGGAATCCCTGTAGTTGAAACAGAGCAAGGATTAAAGGGCGTTGCAGCTGTTATCGATAAGGACCGTTCCAGTGCATTACTAGCACAGTCCATTGGTGCAGATATGTTGATTATCTTAACTGCAGTCGACAGAGTATGCATTAACTATAACAAGCCTGATCAAAAGGAACTTCCAACAATGACATTGGAAGAAGCAGAGAAGTATATCGAAGAGAAGCAATTTGCTCCTGGAAGTATGCTTCCAAAGGTTCAATCATGCATGGAATTTGTTAAGAATAACACACATGGTGGAACTGCATTAATTATATCATTACAAAAAGCAAAAAGTTGCTTTTACAAGGTGAAACAGGCACCATTATTACTAAATAATTAGAAGGGGGATAGTATGTTCAGAAAGCCAAGAAACGCTCTTTAACAGCGTTTACAATTTTATTTATTATTTTAGCAGTACTTTGTGTAATTTCGTATTTATTAAAACGGACAACCAATTAGCGATAGCTTTAATCAGTGGTTTAAACCCTGAGAAGTATGGCGAATTAGTTGACATGGTTGCTAACGGCAAAACCGTTACGGTTGTCGGTGCACAGTTTAGTGATTTCTTCATGGCATTCCCAAGAGGATTTGTGGATGCTGCTGACCTGATCGTATTTATTATGGCTATCGGTGGATTCATCGGTGTTGTAATGAAGACAGGTGCTCTTTGAAGCTGGTGTTTACCACTTTAGTTAAGAAGATGCACGGCAAGGAAGAAGTCCTAATCGTTATCTTGATGATCTTATTCTCTATTGGTGGTTCCACATATGGAATGGCTGAAGAGACAATCGGTTTCTACGCTTTGATTACTACAGCATTAGTAGCAGCTGGCTTCGATACAATGGTAGCAGTTGCAACTGTATTGCTTGGTGCAGGATGTGGTGTATTAGGTTCAACAATTAACCCATTTGCTACTGGTGCAGCTATGGCTGCATTGCAGAGTGTTAACGTTCCTTATGACAACACATTAGTTATGATTCTTGGTTTTGCATTGTGGTTTACATCACTTGCAATCGCTATTTTCTTCGTATTAGCTTACGCTAAGAAGGTTAAGGCTGATAAAGGCTCAACAATTCTTTCTCTACAAGAGCAGGAAGATATGCGTGAACACTTTACAAAGGATGATGGCAACTAGTTAGAATTTACTGGCAAGCATAAGGCTGTATTAATTGTATTTGCAATCTCATTTGCAGTTATGATTGCTTCACTCGATTTCTTATGTTGACATTACCTTTGCTGGTGATGAAGAAGCTTACTTAGCAGTACTTGGATGGACTTCAGTCTTAACAGGTGAGCCTTTAGGTCTATGGTATTTCTCTGAATTAGCAGCTTGGTTTACATTCTCAAGTATTCTTATCGCTATCATGGCTAGAATGTCTGAAAGAGAATTCATTGATACATTCTTAGACGGTGCTAAGGATCTATTATCAGTAGCTATCGTTAATCGCAGTTGCTCGTGGTATTACAGCTGTTATGAAGTCTACCATATGGACTTCTGGATCTTGGACAAGGCAGCAGGTATGTTGATGGGTGTTCCAGGATCTCGTATTCGCTCCTCTATCATATGTAATTTACTTAGTATTGAGTTTCTTAGTTCCTTCAACATCTGGACTTGCTGGATTCTCAATGCCAGTAATGGGTGGTTTAGCAAATACATTAGGATTCAACGCTTCAATTATGATCAATATCTTCTGCGCTGGTTGCGGATTAATCAACCTCTTCACACCAAACATCTGGTGTAGTAATGGGTGGTCTAGGTGCAGCTAAGGTTGAACTAAAGACATACATGAAGTGGGGTATGAAGTTATTTGTAGCGATTGCTATCGCAAATATCGTTGTTCTATCATTAGCAATGATGTTAATCAAATAATTAAAACTCAAATATGTTTGGATAGAGTTCCGGCTGTGTGAGAGCACGGTCGGAACTTTCCGCTTTTATTCAAATATGCTATGATATGTACAACAGAGGTACTAAATTTATGACAAAGACAGCAACGATTCAAGATAGCTGGACGTCGGAAACTAATCCTATTTCTTTTTGCTCATTTGACTATGAAGCAATTGAAAAACCAACTAAAGCTTTAATGCACCAGGCTGCTCGTTTTATGTACTTTAATAAAGGTGTTGGTAAGATCAAAGTAGATGGCGTAGAGTATGATATAAAGCCTCATACACTATGTGCGATTACACCTTGGAAAATTACAGATATTATTGACGTAAGAGATACCTTACACCTAAATTTAGTTGTTTATGATTATCAGTTTATTAACACAATGCTCAAGGTAACACCAGGATTGGAAGAAGAAAGTGTAGACCTTCTAAATTTCCTTGCGGTTGAGCCGATTGTATATTTAAACGATGAACAAACAAAGTATGTAGATGGAATCATGTCACACCTACAAAAGGAACTTGGTGTTGATTCCGCATTGGTCAGGCAACCTAAAAAACCGTTATCATTCTTATATTCACTCGTTAAAATTATTGAGTTAATGGTGGCATATCGCCGCTACTTTAAAGCTAGTGAAGAAGTAGTGAATGAAGAAAATGCTTCCGTCATGCAGAATTCGATATTGAGTTATATTTATTCCATTCTTCAGAGCGTTTGACACTTGAAAAAGTTGCGGAAGTATTCTTTATATCAGAATCAACATTATCAAAGAAGTTAACTGATTTAACAGGTACTACATTTACAAAATTGTTAAATAATATTCGTATTGAGAAAAACATCAGATTATTTAATTTATACGGATATGACACTTGAAGAAATCGCTCATTCTACTTGGTTTTTGCGGATGCTTCGCATCTATCAAAGCACTTTTGTTGAAAAAGGTAGGTATTACACCAAACAAATACCAGAAGATCTATAGCAAAGTAAAATCTGGATATAATCGTGCAGATAAGAATGTTGCTTTTGAAGTAACCAACTATCTCTACAAGCACTATGATACAGAGAAGTTACTTGCTAGTACGATGGCTGAGAAATAGGTGTAAGTGTCTCAGAATTAAATCGATCATTACTCTATTATTCTGAGAAGAACTTTTGAAACATTATTGAATTTCATCTGCATTAATAAAGCTAGTGAGTTATTGATTTCTACAACATATTCTGTCTTAGATATTGCGGTAGCTGTAGGTTATAACAATATTAAGACATTCAATCTTAACTTTACAAATTTAAAGCAATGACACCAACAGAATTCCGCACTGGTATTACTTTGCAAAAAGTGGATCGTTCTGAAAGTGGCTTCGCTGGATAACTATAATTAGAAAGTTGCAAATAATGAAACCATTCTATGTGACAGGGCATATGAATCCAGATTGTGATGCAATCGTATCCGCAATCGCCTATGCTCATCTGGAAACAACAACTAGGGCAAGATGCTATCGCATGTGCTTTTAGGCAAGGCAAAGAGTGAAACACAGTATTTATTACAGAAGTTTGGTTTTGAAATATCCTAAGCTAATCCATACAGCTAGATGTATGTTATCGGAGATAGAGAAGGATGATCCATTACTTGCAGGCCCAGATTTAACAATGAAGGAAGCGTTAGACCTTATTTTTATCTCGTAAAATAAAGGTATTTTTCATCGTTGATGAAAAAGAAAGACTTTTAGGATTGTTATCTGTTTCTGACTTAACAAAAGCTTTGGGCGGAAAGTGGAAAGTCGTTGAAAGACTTGATAAGTACAGCCACATTTAACCAATATCGCAAGAGTATTGAAAGGTAAGTATTATTGTGAATCGAAAACAGTATCATCCAAGTGGTATTGTACAGATTATGCCTTCCATGTCTGATAAGCCAGAAGTATATAAGAATTCTATTGTAATTGTACGTAATAATCCAGATATTCAACGCTTTGTAATTGAGGCGGGTGCAGCTTTAGTGGTTGTATCTGGCGAAGATTGGATAGATGAAGTAACTTTATCCTATGCAAAAGAAAAGGGTGTATCCATGTTGCATACGGATTACTCCGTTATTGAATGTTCACGTTTGATTTATCAAACACCATCTGTCAAATCAGTTATGACAACAGATGTAATGACATTCCAAGAAACAGAGTATGTAGATGAAGTAAGTGATCATATTGCCAAGACGCGTTATCGTACTTATCCTGTTTTGGATAAAGACGGTAGAGTTGTAGGAGCTATCTCACGCTATCACTTATTCCATTATGAAAAGAAGAAGTTTATCCTCGTCGACCATAATGAAGCGATGCAATCTGTACGTGACTTAGAGTTTGGTGAAGTGGTTGAAATTGTTGATCATCATCGTATGGGTGGCATCGAGACGGTGACACCAATTAATATCGTTGCACGTACGGTAGGAAGTACAGCCGCAATTATTACTGGCTTATATAAATCATCGCATATTAAATTGTCAAAGAATCTTGCAGGTATTCTTCTTGGTGCTGCTATTAACGATACAATGTGCCTGCAGTCACCAACAACTACAACTTTTGACCATGAAATGGTGAAGTATCTAGAAGAAGTATCTGGTACAAAAGCTATCGACTTATATCAAGAGATGTTGGATGCTTCAGATTCTGTCACAAATAAGACTGATGTAGAACTGCTCTATAATGATTTTAAAGAATTTAGAATTAGTGGCACAAGAATTGCCATTGCACAGGTGCAATGTAAGAAAGATGATTACTTTGCAATCAAAGATCACTTCCATGCATTCATGGAAGAAACAGCAGAGTCACAACATTATGATCTAGTACTAACACTGTTTACTGATCCTATGGGATCGGGATCCTACTTTTTAGCGGCAGGGAAGAAGGCTAATATTGTTGGAGATGCTTTTGGTGATATACTCAACAAAGAACATTTTGGAAAGGGTATTGTATCTCGCAAGAAACAAGTATTACCTATTATTATCGATACTTTAAAGTGATATACTGAAGTGTAAGAGGTGATAATCATGAGAAAGTTTATTGTAGATAAAGGCTTTTGGGAGATATTTCCAGAAGCTAATATTGCGGTATTAGCTGTAAAGAATGTTCAAGAGGCTATTCATTTAGATGATGAAAAGGCTGCTGAAATCAAAGTACTATTAGATGGCGCAAATGAAGCTGCTAAGAAATATTTGACTAGTGATGTAATTTCTGAAAATGCAGTTGTAAAAACATGGCGCGAAGCATATTCTAAATTCCCTACAAAGAAGGGTGCACGTTGTTCGATTGAAGCTTTACTAAAACGTGTATTGCATGGTACGCCAGTTGGCTCTATCGCACCTACTGTTGATATTACAAATGCAATATCATTAAAGTATGCATTCCCAATTGGTGCTGAGAATATGGAAGCCTTCAAGGGAGATTTACACTTAGGTATTATGAAAGGTGGAGAAGATTTCTGGCCAATTGGTTCAGATAAACAAGAACCACCGTTAGCAGGTGAAATTGCATACTATGATGAGGAAGGTGTTGTCTGTCGTTGTTGGAACTGGCGTGATGGAAAGCGTACAGAAGTGACAGACGATACAACAGTAGAATTTATCGCAATGGAATGTATAGAATCAAACCGTGTGGCTGAATTACAAGAAGCTATCGATGAACTGGCAAATCTTTTAACACAGTATGTTGGTGCTGAAGTAATCAATAAGCAGATTATCAATATCAACACAAAAGAGACAATGATTCAAGAATAAACAAAATGCGCACTCTATCAAGAGACGCATTTTTTTATATGTGTATAAGAAAAGAGATGATATCCATATCATCTCTAGCATTAACTATTTTATTTTCCTGAGTTTGAAGACATGTAGTCAGACCAGATTGTGTTTAATTTTTCAATCTGTTCATCTGTTACAGAGTAAACTACAACATCTCCACCTAACTTTTGAACTCTCATGTAGCCATTGTAGTAAAGAGTAACGTTATATGTACCTTCCTTGTCAGCTACTTCAACACCGAATGCTGTATCTTTTTGATTGAAAGAAACCTTGTCTTTAACAACTTTTGTTGAAAGTGTCTTTAATTCATCAGCAATTGCGTTAACTACATCCTTCTGGTCAGTAATTGTTTCGCGTTGAATGCCAGATTCTGGATCAACATAGATAACGGAAACCTTTGTTGGTTCCTTTGTTAACTTCTCGGAAATGCTCTTAGTAGATAATGCGCTTGCACCACAGCCAGCTAAGAATAATAAACCAGCTAATACGATTGTGCCTAATGTCTTTTTCATCTTAATCCCTCCAAATATACTGATAAGAAATATACCCTAAGAATATAACATATATCCTATAAAAAGATATATTTTTATCACGCTTCTCAATGATAATATAAAGAAAAATAAAACGAACAGAAGAATTATCTTTAAAAGATGATAAAATAATCAATTTATGATAATTAAATGTAAAATTTACATCGATATTTACATGTAGTGAAAATAATTACAAATATTAGATTGAGTATATATTTTGTGTTATTGCGTACGGTGATATACAGTTTAGTTGTATAAAATATTTAGGAGGCAAATTATGGTTGATGTAATAATCATTGGTGCAGGTACTGCTGGTTTATCAGCAGCTATTTATGTACAAAGAGCAGGTAAGAAAGCTTTGGTGTTAGAAGAGTCTACTTATGGTGGACAGATCATCAATACAGCAGATATAGAAAATTATCCAGGTATCAAACATATTTCTGGTTTCGATTTTGCGACAGATCTTTATAATCAGGCGAAAGACTTAGGTACAACTTTTGCGTTTGAAGGTGTTGTGAAGATTGAAAACCATGAGGATGAAAAGATTGTTTACACGACAAAGAATGAATATCACGCAAAAGCGATTATTATCGCGACAGGTATGAAGCGTAGAGAACTTGGAATTGAGCGTGAAAAAGAATTGACGGGTAAAGGTGTATCTTATTGTGCGACCTGTGATGGTATGTTTTTTAGAGGCAAAGATGTAGCTGTAAATGGTGGTGGTAATGTTGCGGTTGAAGATGCAGAATATTTAACACGTTTCTGTAATCGTGTATATATTATTCATCGTCGTGATGAATTCCGTGCAGATGAAGCTGAAGTAGTAAAGCTAAATGGCAAAGAAAACCTTGTAAAGGTAATGAATAGTACGGTTACAAAATTAAATGGCGAAGATCGATTACATATCTATTGAAGTGACGGATAAAGAAATACTGGTGAAACAACGACATTGAATGTGGACGCATTATTTGTCGCAATTGGACAAATTCCGATGAATCAAATCTTCTGATATTATTGAACTAGATGAACATGGATTTCATCAAAGACCGATGAAGAATGCCGCACATCTGTTAAGGGTATTTACGCAGCTGGGAGACTGTCGTGTAAAGACTGTTCGTCAATTAACAACAGCTGCTAGTGATGGTGCTATCGCTGCTTTGAATGCATGTAATAATTTATAAATATTATTTCAAGAAAGATACCTCTGTTAGTACATATAAGTGATATAATAATACTAACAAGAGGTAGGTATAATGAATCAGATAAAATGTATATTTTTTGATTTAGGCTGGACCCTTCTAGAACCATGCAGCGGTGATTGGAATTTGAATCAAAAATTCTATGAACTATTTCCTCGAGAGAAAATTTCGAGACTCGACCAAAATGTATGGCAACATGCATACAACACAGCGTATTTACCATTTATTGAAAATCCAAAAATGACAAGCGAACAGGAGCAGATTGAAAGATTAACTCGTTTCTATCTAACACTATTTGATCAAGCAAAGTTAGGTGGAACATTCCAACATGCAGTAACTTTGGCAGTTGATGCAGTAGAAAATCTTGCAACAATGAATTTGGTGCCAAGTTCTTTAGAAACACTGCAATCATTAAAGGATGCAGGTTATCGTATTGGAATTATTTCTGATACATGGCCATATATTAAAAAACGTATCCATGCATTCAAATTAGATGAATATGTTGACCAATATACGTACAGTTATGAATTGGGTGTTTTAAAACCGATGTACATATGTTTCAAGATGCATTAGAAAAATCTGACTTAAACCTGAAGAATGTATTTTTCATTGATGATCAGGGTTAAAAATCTTGAAGCCGCAAAAATCATTAGGGTATTCATCCAGTACAGATTATTTATCATGAAGGTATTGAAATAGGAGAGTATCCAACAATTCAAAAACCAAGTGATATTTTTAAATATGCTTAAACAGTATCAATAGGCAAATTCAAGGCTTTTTGAAAACCATTATATTATCATTGATTTATAGAATTGGAGATATGAAAAATGTTAAATGTAGGAGTAAAGGCACCGGAGTTTAAATTACCAGATCAAAATGGCGTAGAACATACGCTTTCCGAGTATAAAGGAAAGAAGGTAATCCTCTATTTTTATCCAAAGGATAATACATCCGGTTGTACAGCAGAAGTTTGTAACTTCCGTGATCGTCTTCCTCAGATTCAAGAAAAGGGTGCAGTCGTATTAGGTATTTCTAAGGATAGTGTAAAGTCACACAAGAAGTTTGAAAGTAACTATGATTTACCATTTACGTTGTTATCTGATGAAAGTACAGAGACTATTCAGGCATATGATGTTTGGGTAGAAAAAGTCATGTATGGTCGCAAGTATATGGGAATTGAACGTTCTACATACTTAATTGATGAACAGGGGATTATCATCAAAAACTTTCCAAAAAGTTAAAACCTACAAGCCATGTAGAAGATGTTGTTAAAGAATTATAAAATTTTTAAACTGCTGATGGGCAGTTTTTTAATATTTCATTAGCAAAAATAAGAAGTAAGATACTATATGATTAGGGTATTTGTTAAAAAAATACACACGGAGGAAAAATGAAGAATTACGTGAAGTTAGGACTCAGTTCTTTGATGGTTATTTCACTTGTTGCATGTTCACCAAGCAACAAAGAAGATAGTAAAAGAAAAAGAAAATGTAAAGGTAACTTACAAGGAAGGTACATATACAGGTACTGGTACAGGTTATAATGGACCAATTAACTTAACAGTTACATTTACAAAGGATGGTATTTCTGAAATTGATTATAGTGATAATAAAGAAACAAATCACATCGGAACCCCAGCATTTGATTATTTAGTAGCAGATGCGAAGGAAGCAAATGGTGCTGGCATTGATGTTGTTTCGGGTGCTACATTTACTTCAATCGGTTTTAAGAATGCGTTAATTGATGCAGCAAAACAAGCAGAAGCTAGTGATTTAGATGGTTTTCAAGAAGAATACAGTAGAACATAAAGCAGGTGAAGCAATCGAAAAGACAACTGATGTTGTTGTAGTAGGTGCTGGTGGTGCTGGTCATACAGCAGTTCAGTCTGCACAGAATGGTAATTCAGTTGTTGTATTAGAAGTAAACGCTGAAATCGGTGGTAATCACAGTAGCTTCTGGTGACAGTTCCAGTCTGCACAATCCTACTTTAGTATGGGATCCAGCAGATCCAGATGCGACAACAGGTGTTTATAAGGGTGTTACATACAACAAAGTTCATAACGCTACTGGTAACATCAAGGTATTAAAGGAAATCTTAACTGGAATGAAAATGAATTGATAGTAAGTACTTTGATAAAACACCATTTGTAGCAGGTGATATTGAAACATTGTCACATGCTGGTGTACATGCAGAATACTTAAGCACACTAAAAGAATTGAAGAGTGAGATTCAGGCTTTACTTGAACTGGGCACAGCCACAGTTAGATGCAGGTAAGGCTGAAGGTGAAATCACATTATTCTCAACTCCAAATCTCACATATCTTCCAGACATACTATGGTGGATTAAGACCAAATGCTGAAAAAGACTTCATGGATCTATGGTTCATATGATCTTGTTAAGCAGTTTGTTGAAGGCGGACAAGACCTTAAGGGTTGGTTAGAAGATCAGGCGCACCTTTGATAACTCTATTCAGCCAATTATTGTAGGTGCTTTATGGAACCGTGAAATGACTTCATGGAAGTGATCTTAATGGTGATGGAACACCAGATCCAGATGGAAAGAATGTAAAGGGTAAGACAGTTTGGAATACATACTTTGCAACAACTAAGAAGACATTACTTGAAACAGCTGCTAACCATGCAGACAACGAAATCATGTTACGTACAAAGGTGACAGAACTTATCACAGATAAGGATGGAAAAGTAGTTGGTGTTAAGGGTGAGCAGTATGATGGAACTCCAGTTACAATCCATGCTAAGAAGGGTGTAGTACTCGCAACTGGTGGATACGCTGCAGATATCAAGCGCGTTATGGAAACAAATGACTACTGGGCAGATGGAGATATCACAACAAATACACGTACAACAAACCGTTCTTCATTAGTAGGTTCTGGTATTGATATGGCAGAAGCAGTAGGTGCTGCTACAACAGGTATGGGCTTTACACAGATGATGCTATCTCTTTGGCGTAGATAATGGAAACCTCGCATTTGGTGGTGGACACTATGCAATCTATATCAACCCTACAACTGGTAAGCGTTTCGTTAACGAAACTGGTGAACGTGACGTATTATCACTTGCTGAATTTGAAAACGGTGTAAGCTTCAATGGTACAAATGGAACAATTATGGATATTGCAAACTCCAACCAATTAGTTCCTGGTCCATATCCTTATGGAACACCAAAGGATGAAGATCTAACACTTTGGGAAAGTGATGTTGAAAATAGACAGTACACAAGAACTGTTGATCAGTTAGGTGAGTTATTCAAGCAATTAGGCTTTGAATGCACACAAGAAGAAGTTATCAATACAATCAAGGAATACGATATGGCATTGATGACAGGTACAGAAAACACATTGAACCCAACAAAGACAGGTTGGACAACATTAATTGGTACAGCTGAAAAGGATGAAAACGGTAAGTATATCGTTGATACTTATAAGCTTGATGGCGTTAAGTTAAAGATTAGAATACTAGCTCCATCTACACACCATACAATGGGTGGTGTAACAGTTGATGCACAGCGTCACGTATTAGATAAAGATGGCAAGATCATCAAGGGTCTATACGCTGCTGGTGAAGTAACTGGTGGTATCCATGGTGGTAACCGTTTAGGTGGTAATGCGATTGTCGAAATCTTCGTTTCAGGTCGTACAGCTGCTGATACTATCGTTGCGGACAACAAGTAAAACATGCTTAGAAAGAGGTTTGAGAGACTCTTCTTTTTATTTCTATTCATGGTATAATCGCTAAGAAGGGTATTATTATGCGTAAAGATATTTACATTTCTTTCGGTAGTATTTATAGCTATAGCAGTATATATTGCCTATGGGACATTTCAATCTGCACAACAGTTTGAAAGGGACTCTATTCAACGTGCTAATCAAGCAAATGCATTATCACAACAGATTGCAGATGCACAAGCATTACAACAAGAAACATCTTCAGAAGAGTATGCAAAACTTGAAACGATGTTTAATGCTGGAAATGCAGTAGCACAAGCACAGACACAGGCTTTGCAAGATCAAACAGATACTGTAAGTTCAGAATTACAGACATCGATGCAGACATATATTGTTGCTGGTGATAATACGAATTTCTTGTCTGTATGGTATCCGGCAGATGGTGCATATACATGGTCATTTGCACCAACGTTTATATTCTCGGGTTCAAGTCAAAAAGTGATTTGGACTTTAAGCGATGGAGCGAACATGCTTGCATGGGTACAGGGCTATTATGATGTTAGTACAAATCATTTCTCGAATCTTGTTCTAAATTACAGTCAATATGGAAATCCAAATGGTAGGGAATTGAAAGGAAACTCTGTGGAGGCTTGGTACTAATATGAAAAGACTAGCTAGTTTTGTTATATGTTTGTTATGTGCACTTATCATGGTAGTTACTCTTTTTCTGAGTTGGCAGTGGGGTAATCGTAAAAATGTGCAATGGCTATCTCAATTAGATGAGATAGAAGGATTGGAGAACCAATTGGCACAAATACCATCAGGATATGTAAATGGTTTTGGGGAAAGCGATACAATTTACACTTCCTCTAAGCGAGTGTCCTCAGATACTGCAATGATGGATCAACTTTGGACAACTGCCTTTGTTTGGAATTCACCAGAAGAATATGCAACGCAAAAGATCAAGTATACTCCGCATACAACTTAAAAACAGATACACAGTTTTTTGTGGAGGGAATGAAAGATCCAGCAAGTATTACGGATGGATCAAATCCTACTTTTGAAAGCATATCAGATATGAAGTATCTTAAGCAGGATGTACAACTTGTAACAATAAAAGATGATGTATATCGCTACTTTGTGCGAATTAGTTATTACACTGCAAATCATCGTTCTGAAACGCCATATCGTTTCTGCTATATCTTCTGCGATATTGACGCAAATCAACAAATCACCAACTTGGAATATTATTCTTCAAAGGGTTGGGAATAAGCAAAATGAATCTATCCCTATAGGGATGGATTTTTTTCAAGATATTATGGTGTAAGGAATTTTTACAAATTGTGAAAAGTAAAGTATACTCGCTTTTCATGGTAGTTTGTAATTTTGATAGGGTAGATTTGATTGGTATGATAATTACAAAAATATTTTTTTGATGAAAAATTATTACATTTTTAAAAAGTCCGCATCTATAGAGGACTTTTAAAATGAAAGTTTTTAGGCGTATTTTTGATGTAATTTTCATAATAATGATGCTTGTATTTCATCTGGTGAGAGGTATTATTCTTGTATACGAAATAATAGTTGGAAATGCAACTATTTTTATATGGAGGAGTAAAATGAACGTAATTAAGTTGCAGTGGTGAAGAACTCGCATTCGATGTATCGAAGATTGAAAATGCGATTACAAAGGCAAATAACGCGACAGATTTGATCGCACCGTACAACAGCGGAAGTAATCCATGATATTACAGAACGTGTTTCTAATAAGTGCAAATCTCTAAAGAGATCTGTATCTGTTGAAGAAATTCAAGATATGGTTGAAAACGAATTAATGAAAGCTCAAGTTTTTCCAAGTGGCACATAACTATATTACATATCGTTATGAACGTGCTTTTAGTTCGTAAGGCAAATACTACAGACCAAAAGATTCTTTTCTTTATTAGAAAGAAACAATGAAGAAGCAAAACAAGAAAAACTCCAATAAAAATCCAACTGTAAATAGTACACAGCGTGACTACATGGCAGGGTGAAGTTTCTAAAAGATATTACAAAGCGTTTTTATTACCTCAAGATATCTATGAAGCATATGAAAAGGGTATTATTCATTTCCATGACTCAGATTACTTTTGCACAACCGATGTATAACTGTTGTTTAGTCAATCTAGAGGACATGTTACAGAATGGAAACAGTTATTTCAGGTACAGCAATTGAAAAACCTCATAGTTTTGCGACTGCTTGTAATATTGCGACGCAAAATTATTGCACAGGTAGCTTCAAACCAATATGGTGACAGACAATACACTATCTCATCTTGCACCATTTGTTGAAATATCACGTCAGAAAGCATCGTCGTAATGTAGCGGAAGAATTAGCTGTAGCAGGTATTGAAGTTGATAATGACAAGGTTAATGCACTTGCGGAATTGCGTGTACGCAAAGAAATTACAACGGGTGTACAGACAATTCAATATCAAATCATTACACTGATGACTACAAATGGACAGGCACCTTTCGTAACAGTGTTTATGTATCTAGATGAAGTGGAAGCTGGTCAGACAAGAGATGACCTTGCGCTTATCATCGAAGAGATGCTCAAGCAAAGAATGACAGGTGTTAAGAACGAAAAAGGCATCTATATTACACCAGCATTCCCTAAACTTATCTATGCATTAGATGAAGATAATGTATATGAAGATAGCAAGTATTACTACTTGACGAAACTTGCGGCTGAATGTACTGCGAAGAGAATGGTACCTGATTATATCTCTGCTAAAGTGATGAAGAACCTTAAGAACGGTGATGTATATCCATGCATGGGATGTCGTTCCTTCTTAACAGTAGATCGTTTTACTAGATAAAGATTTAGGAAATATTGCAGAAGCCGAGAACTATGATCGTAACCACCATAAATACTATGGAAGATTTAATCAGGGCGTTGTAAACAATTAACTTAGTTGACGTGGCATGTTCTTCAAAGGGCAATGAAGAAGAGTTCTGGAAAATCTTTGATGAAAGATTAAATCTATGCTATAGAGCATTGATGATTCGTCATAAGAGATTGCTTGAACACCATCTGATGTAGCACCCTATCTTATGGCAATATGGTGCGATTGCTCGTTTGAAGAAGGGTGAGGTTATTGATAAACTATTGTTTAATGGATATAGCACACTTTCATTAGGCTATGGTGGCTCTATATGAGTGTGTACACTACATGACTGGTACATCTCATACAACAGAGAAGGGCAAAGAGTTTGGTATGCGTGTAATGCAGCACTTGAATGATGCTTGCAACAAATGGAAGTCTGAAACAAATATTGACTTCTCCGTATATGGAACACCGATGGAATCTACAACATACAAGTTTGCAAAGTGTCTACAAGAGCGTTTTGGAATAATTAAGGGTGTTACAGACCGTGCATATATTACAAATAGTTATCATGCGTACACGTTGCTGAAGATATCAATGCATTTGATAAGTTAACGTTAGAATCTGACTTCCAACAGTTATCTCCAGGTGGCGCAATCAGCTATGTGGAAGTTCCGAATATGCAAAATAACATTCCTGCAGTACTTGCACTTATGAAGCATATCTACAATACAATTACATATGCTGAATTGAATACAAAGAGTGACTATTGCCAAGTGTGTGGATATGATGGCGAAATTAGTATCATCGAAGATGAACACCATAAGTTAATTTGGAAGTGTCCATGTTGCGGTAATACAGATCAAACAAAGATGAATGTAGCACGTCGTACTTGTGGTTATATTGGAACACAATTCTGGAACCAAGGAAGAACACAAGAAATCAAAGAGCGCGTACTACACCTATAAGAAATGAGAGGATGTGCAATGGCATATCCTTTTTGTGTGATAAAAATGTCATAAACCTAATGTAAATTACTAACAGAAATATAGTTGATATTATTAATAGTTTCTAAATTGTTAATGTAAACATATAGGGTTATCATAATGGAAAGATGTAAATGGCTATATTGTATGCTTTAGATTTAATGAGTAGAAAACTCTATGAAAAGTATCGGTATAGCCATATATATTGGAAACTCAAAGGATGTAGGTTAATATAACAAGTTACACATAAAAGTGGATAGAATCTCATTCGTTGGTTGTCGTAATACCTTTTGGGAGAATGACGATTATGGGAGATGGGCAAAATGGAGAGAAAGAAGTTTTTTTCGGTATGTATTATCAGTAGTAATGATGTTTACTTTGTTATTTCAAGGTATCATGTGGCGTGTTTCTGCGGCTGGTCCCTGCTAGACAAGTTCCATCTACAGTCACTTCATTTGAGATACAGAATAGTTCTGGCCAAACTGTGAATAGCGTATGGTATACAGAGCGCTTCTTAATGAAGTTGGATTGGGATGCTAGTGGAACACAATTACAGGCTGGTGATTATTTTTGATATTGATTTACTGCAAACAATGAAGTTTCCATCAGATACAACAACTTATGATTTCAATGTTATGAGTGATGATGGAACAGCAGTAATCGCAACGGCACATATTACACCTGGTCCGGGGGATATAGGGTGGTAAAGTTCTGTCTAACATTTACAAAACTGGGTAACAGGTAGAACAGATGTTAGGGGAAATATAAAGATTGCATCGAAGTTTTTTGTATACATCTTTATTGGTCAATCAGAATAATACATTTTCAGTTTCTGTAAATGGTCAAGTTGTAAATAAAATTATTAGATTAGATGGCCCAACACCTTTAGATAATGACGAGGTTCTTAAGAAGAGCGGTGAAGGAGTACCCGGGTACTACAGATCAAGCTTTATGGAAAGTACGTATCAATTACAAGAAAGCAACTTTGACAAATGTTGTGATTACGGACCATTTAACAGGTGGTAATGGTACAGAGACGTATATTCCTGGTAGCTTTGAATTATATAGTGTAGATTACTCAACTCTTGGAGAAGCAAGTAATCCTGTTGCGGTAAGTTTAGCTGGAAAAATCACATTTGGTGCAGATAACAGAAGCTTTACAATCAATCTCGGTACAATAAATGCTACACAATATCGTCTAATATATAAGACAACATATACACCAGATACTAGATTAACAAATCATGTAGATCTTACATCGACTGAGCAAAAATGGTGGAGATAGTGGGTATTATCAAACACTTAGTTCAAGTGGTACAGCAACAGGAAACTTGGCTAATAAAATCAAGCTGATTAAAGTAGATGCGGAAGATAATGCGAATCGTTTAGCGAATGCGGTATTTACAGTTACTAAACCGGATGGTACTACATTTGAACTAACTACAGGTGCAGATGGTACAGTTACTTCAGCTGCACTCCCTGCTGGAACATATAAAGTGAAAGAAAGAGTGGCCCCTCAAGGATATGAATTGAATGACGATGAATATACGTTACAGGTAACTGCTACGGATGGTAGCGATACAGACTATAAAAAGATAATCCTATCAAGATCGATGTTGCAAACAAAGAAGAAATGGATAGGACCAGAAGGATCTTCAGTAACAATTCATCTTTATGCAGATAATGTAGATACAGGGAAAAACAGTTGTATTGAATTCAGCGAATAACTGGTCTGATACATTTTCTGGACTTAAGAAAATATCAACCAGGAACAACTAATGAAATTAACTACACTGTTTCTAGAAGATGCTGTTTTAAATTATGATTCTGTTGTGACTGGTAATATGACAAACTGGTTATACAATCACAACACAAATACCGAAACAAGATCAGTAGATGTAGAGAAAAAGTGGGTTGGTCAACCTGCAAATCATCAATTACAGTTAAACTTTTGGCAGATGGTTCGATCAAAAGATACAATCACAATCACATCTGTAGATAACTGGAGACATACATTTGCAAATCTACCAAAAATATGATGCAAACGATGGACACTGAAATTGTCTATACAGTTGATGAAGAGAGCATTGCTGGATATACGACAAGTATCACTGGCGATGCACAAAACAGGCTTTACAATTACAAACTTTTCCAAGAGACACACCAAAGACAGCGTGATCATTTTAATCCAATGATGTATACAGGTCTAATGGGTAATTTCTCTTTCAATCATAATTATAGTTATGATGAAAAAGAAATACAGTTGAAAGATAAGAAAAGATCTGAGACTTAAAAATCCGAACTAAATAGTTCGTATGATATATACAAATATATAGCGTTCGTGAAAGAAAATTTTAGCAAATGAAAATTATTTTGTTTGACAGATAACAATATATGCATTAAAGTAGTTCACATAATAAAAGCAATGAAGAGAAAAGTAGTTACTTTTAACACTTCTTAGAGAGTTCGGTTAGGTGAAAGCGAACAAGTTAATGAGTAATGAAAATGGTCTTGGAGCTGTTGTGTCGATAAGTAGGCATGACCGGGCATTCTCGTTATAGGATTAGAGTATGTTAGTACTCGATGAGGTTGTTTCAGTGATGAAACAATAAAAACAAGGTGGTAACACGTGATGATATATCCCGTCCTTGCAGTATACGAATGTATATTGTGATGACGGGATTTTTGTATAGTACTTACGCCAACACGATAAAAGGTACAGGAGGAAAAAGATGAGTAAATTTATTAAAAAGTTTGCAGTAATTGTAACAACAATTTCCTTTGCTTGCAGGATGCAGTGCAGGAAAAGTCCAGCTCTACAGCTGAAACAACAACTGAGAAGAAAGTATACGCTTCGGTCAAGCCAATGCAGGAACAGGCTTAGACATGCAGATTAGTACATCTTCTGGTGCTGCTTTGATTGCAGATGAAGTAACTGAGTCACTCTACGTTTTCGATGATAACAATGAAGAAGAACCAGTATTGATTGAAGATTTCAAAGGTTTCTGAAGATGGAAAAGTATATTCCTTTTACATTAAAAGAAAGGGTGTTTACTCTACAGATGGTACAGAACTACATTCATCAGATGTTAAGTATACCTTTGAACGTATGTTTACACCTGCTACAGGAGCCAAGTCAACAACATACTTCTCAATGATTGCAGGTGCGAAAGACATGCTTGCAGGAAATGCTACAGAGCTTTCGGGATTTGAAATTGTTGATGATTATCACTTCAACATCACACTAGATTATGCATTCGCTCCCTTTTGTTAAGAACTTAGAACTTCATATGCAAAATATTTTCCCAGAGAAAGCAACAAAGGAAGCAGGTGCTGCTTTGGGGTACAGGTACAAACCTCATTGGTACAGGTCCATACAAGATTCAATCAAACGATGACACAACAGAAGTAGTACTTGTTAAAGAAATGAAAAGTATCACGGTGGTGATGTAAATCTTGATGAACTACATTTCCTTTTACTATGATGATGCACAGACAAAGTTAATTGCTTTATGAAAATGGTGATATTGATTTAGCAGATTTACCTGCAAGTTTATTAGAACAGTATCAATCTTCTCATGGTGATGAAATCACACATATCATCCATTAGGAACATCTTTCATCTCATTAAATCTCAAGAGTGAATATATCTCTGATGTAAAATGTACGTAAGGCAATCTCGCTCGCTATCAACCGTGAAGAATTAGTTAAGACAATTTTGCTGGTGCTAGTATTCCTGCAACATCATTCTTGAACAACTCAGATTCCCTGGTCATGATGATTCAAGAAAGGTATTAGAATACAATCCTGAAGCTGCTAAGAAAGTTATTAGCTGAAGCAGGTTACAGCAATGGAATCTCACTCACAGCTGAAATTCGTGAAGCTGATAAGACAGTATTTGATGCATTACAGGTTACTTTAGCTGAAGTTGGTATCCAGTTAACATTGAATATTGTTGATAACGCTACATGGAACTCTGATCGTGCTGCAGGTAACCTTGCATTAACTGCATGACTTGGAATGCATTATATCCAGATGGTGACTTCCAAATGTACAACTACTTCTACTCAAAGAACTCTGTAAACCGTGGGGTGTTCTATGACAACCCAGCAGTACGATGCAGCGTTAGATAAGGGTAGAGCTCAACAGATGAAAAAGAACGTCAGAATTATATAAAGAAGCAGATAAGATTCTTACATTCGACGACTATGCATGCATACCTCTATACTATCCACAGAGCCAATTCATTGCGAAGTCATATGTTAAGAACTTTACAGTAGGTAACTTAATCTATCACTTCTGGAATGCAGATATTGATGCACAAGCTGCAGCAAAAGAACAAAAGTAAAAAACATTAGGATAGCAGTCTGTGTGTGATGATTCCATACACACAGACTGTATTTCTGTTATTGATGAAAGGATATAGGCATGGGTAAATATATTTTAAAAAGAGCACTGTTGGCAATAATGATTATCTTTGCGATTTCCTTACTTACATTTATCGTTTTGAATGTAATTCCAGGAGACGTCGTAGCCGCAATGCTTGGTGAATTTGCAAGTAAAGACGCAATTGAAACTGCTAGACACCAACTAGGTCTTGATGTGCCTTTGCCACTCTAATATTTGCGTTGGCTACAAGGCCTACTTACAGGAAATCTAGGCACTAGTTACTTCCAACGTAAAGCAGTATTAACTTTAATTTTACAAGCATTTAAATATACATTTGTGATGGCGATTGCGGCATACATTATCGCAATCGTAATCGGATTATTATTTGGCGTATTAGCAGCGGTATACCACAATCGTATTATTGATCGTATTCTGATGTCGCTTTCTGTCTTTGGTATCTCAGCGCCATCGTTTTGGATTGCGATTATCTTACAGATTTTTGCTGGTTTGAAACTTGGCTGGTTTCAGTATCAGGTGTGAAATCTGCATACATGGTGGTGTTACCGTCATTTTCGCCAGGCATTCGATCTCGCCGCATCGATCGCACGCGTTACACGTACGTCGATGTTAGAAGTAATGAAACAGGATTATATCCGCACAGCATTTGCGAAGGGTATTAGTTATCCAAGAATCATCTTCTTCCATGCATTCCGTAAATGCACTAATTCCAATTATGACGATTCTTGGAAATGACTTTGGTGTGTTACTAACAGGATCGATGATTACCGAGAATGTATTTAATATTCCAGGTATTGGTAAGTTATTGATTGATGCAATCAATCGTCGTGATATTCCGCTTGTACAAGTGGTGTCATCTATGTGGCAGCGATATGTGTACTGTATATTTTGCGGTAGATATATTATATGCAGTTGTTAATCCAAACATACGTTTAACAAAGGAGGTTAACTAATGAAGAAAAACAATTTCTATAGTGAATCCTTCCAACGTTTTTGTAAAAATAAAGTCGCTGTTGTATCAGCACTCATTCTAATCAGTTTGATTATTATTTGTTTTATCGCTCCACTTATTACTAGTTATGACCCTGAAAAGCAAGCATTGTCAGAGCGTCTATTATCACCTAGTTTAAAGCACTGGTGGGGTACAGACCAGTATGGTAGAGATATCTTTACACGTTGTGTGTATGGTTGTCGTATCACTATCAGTAGGTATTATTTCGCAATTAATTGCGACAATTATCGGATACTTTATGGGTGTTACAGCAGGCTATGTCGGTGGTAAAACAGATGACGCAATTTCATTTGTAATGCAGGTATTTTCTTCATTTCCATTTTTGTTATTTGCGATGGCATTAATGTACGCATTAGGACCAGGTATTACAAATCTATATATCTCACTGGGTTTATTGAGCTGGGCAAGTACTGCCAAATTAATTCAGGCAAGTAATGCAGCTAAAGGGCCAAGAATACATCTCAAGCATGTAAGGTGGATGGTGGCTCAACATTACGCATTATCCTAAAAGCATTTATTCTCAAACTGTATTCCAATGTTAATTGTTTCGATTACGTTAGGTATCCCTAGCAATCTTATCGGAAGTTAGTTTGTTATTTAGGTTTAGGTGTACCTTCACCAAAGCCGTTGGGGATCGATGATTGCGAATCACAGGATTTTATTCGTAGTAATACGTATTACAGTTTATTCCCCAGGTCTATGCATTATCGTTACAGTAATGGCCTTTAACATGATGGGTGATGGACTACGTGATGCCTTTAGATCCCAAAATTACGTATTTCAAGAGGTGAACTATGAGCCAAAAATACAGTATTAGAGATTAAAGACTTAGAAGTAGAACTCTTGTCAGAAAAAGGGCTACTTCCAGTTATCGATAAAGTAAATTTATCTATCAAAGAGGGCGAAATTGTAGGTATTGTAGGTGAAAGTGGTTGCGGTAAATCCATGCTGGCATCGGCGATTATGAATCTTTTGAATTCACCCGCAAAAATCGCTGCTGGTACGATATTCTATGCAGGTCAAGATATGACAACACTCAGTCCACGAGAGTTTCAAAGAATACGTGGAAAAAGATATTTCATGATTTTTCCAAGAGCCAATGACTTCATTAAATCCGTTGATGAAAGTTGGTAAGCAAATTGAAGAAGCTATCAAAGCGCATGAGAAAGTTTCAAATACTGAACTTAAAGAACGTGCAATCGCTGCGATTCGTGATGTAGGGATTCCGCAACCGGAAAAGGTTTATCATGATATTCCATCCAGATTATCTGGTGGTATGAGACAGCGTATTATGATTGCGATGGCACTTGTTTGTCATCCAAAGCTACTTATCTGTGATGAGCCTACTACAGCTTTTGGACGTAACGATTCAAGCACAGATTCTTCGCTTAATAAAGAAGCTACGTGATGAAACAAATACTGCAGTCATTTTTATCTCCCATGATATGGGAGTAATCTATCAGATGGTTGACCGTGTTGTTGTCATGTATGCAGGTCAATTTGTGGAAAGTGCTCCATGTAAGAAGTTGTTTGAAAAGCCATTACATCCTTACACGATTGGTTTACAGAATGCAATTCCACAAATTAATAAACAACAATCTTTCTACAAGATATCCCTGGTTCAGTACCGATGTTGGATAACTTGCCAGAAGGATGTTTGTTCGCACCTAGATGTCCATTTGCGAAGGGCGAATGTTTTACGAAGAAAGTTAGCCTCAAGCACTATGATGATCATGACGTTCGTTGCTTGTTGGTAGATGAAGGAGGATGGCACAATGAGTGAAATCATTCTTGAAGTTCAAAATCTAAAGAAATACTACCAACAAGGTACACTATTCCAAAAGAAAGAAAGTGTAAAAGCAGTTGATGATGTAAGTTTTGTACTACATCGTAAAGAGACACTTGCGATTGTTGGGGAAAGTGGATGTGGTAAATCAACAACAGTAAAATCATTAATTCGTTTGACGGAACCAACTTCAGGGAAGGTTATCCTACATGGAGAAGATTTTACAAGTTTAAAAGGAAAAGAGTTACGCGAAGCGAGAAAGAAGTTAAAGATTATTTTCCAAGATCCATATTCTTCTTTAAATCCACGTATGACAGTACGTGATATCATTGCTGAGCCAATTGATATTGAAAAAACTTGGAAAACACGTAGTGAGCGAGAAGAGATGGTATTAGAAACCATGAAACTTGTTGGACTAGATCCAACTTGGATTAATCGCTATCCACATGAATTCTCTGGTGGTCAAAGACAAAGGATTGGAATTGCGCGTGCAATTATCTTGAAGCCAGATATCGTTATCTGTGATGAACCAGTATCTGCGTTGGATGTTTCTATCCAAGCAAAAATTATTAATCTATTAAAACAACTACAAGAAGAATTGAACATTTCTTATATCTTTATTTCACATGATTTAGGTGTCGTAAAACATATCGCAGATCGTATTCTAGTAATGTATTTGGGACATGTTGTTGAAGAGGGTACTAGTGAAGATATTTTTAATCATCCTTCACACCCGTATACGCGAACATTATTAAATGCGATTCCTACAATTGGTGTAGAGATGAGTGAAAATACATTGATTGAAGGTGATCTTCCATCACCATCTAATCCACCAAAAGGTTGTGTATTCCACACTAGATGTCCTTTTGCGAAAGAGGAATGTGCACTCAAACAACCAGAAGTTAAAGACCTAGGAAATGGTCATCAATATGCATGCATACTAAATGCAGAAAATGAAAGTGAGTAAACTTATGGAATTTAATCGTGAACAAATTGAAAAGAATTTCCGCGAGCGTATCAAAGGATTGTCATCCGTATTTGGACCTAGCGGTTTTGAAGAAGAAGTCGCAGAACTTATCAAGCAAAACTTAGCTGATTCAGACTTCACACATTCTACAGATGTACTTGGTAATTTAATTTATCATCGTAAAGGAACTGGTGATAAGAAGATTTTGATTGCGGCACATATGGATGAAATTGGTTTGATTATTCGTCATATCGACAGTAAAGGATTTATTTGGGTAGATACACTTGGAGGTTTTGCGCCTCAACAGTTCTTTGGCAAGCGTGTCATCATCAAGACAGATGAGGGTAAGCATATCAATGGTATTATTAATTTCTTCATCCTGGAAGACCAGATCGTTGTACAACAATGCCTTCTTCCGTACATGAATTCTTTATTGAAGTTGGTTGTGAATCTCGCCAAGAGGTATTGGAACTTGGTATTGAAGAGGGTAATGCAATTTCGATCGACTATCCAGTAATTGAACTTGGTAAGCATAAAGTTAGGTGGTAAGGCACTTGATGATCGTGCACTCGTGTTTATCTTGGAAGAAGTTGTACGCTTACTACAAGGTAGAGAAGACATTCCTGATTTATATGCAGTATTTACAACCCAAGAAGAAGTAGGTGCTCGTGGTGCTATTGTAGCCGCAACAAATATCAAGCCTGATATTGCGATTGCTTTAGATATGAGTCTTGCGACAGACATTCCAGGTGTTCCAGAATCGGAATACATCAACGTATTAGGTAAGGGAACATCTATCAAGGTAATGGATAAACTTTCTACTTGTATCGGTGGCTTGATTGCCCATCCACAGCTTGTGCGTGACTTAAAGAAAGTTGCGAAGGATAATCAGATTCCATACGGAATCGAAGCGTATGCGGCTGGTGCGACCGATGCGAGCTTTATGCAGACATTAAACGGTGGTATTATCGCAGGTGGTGTTCAGATTCCAATGCGTTATGTACATAGTTATGAAGTCGTCGATGTACGAGATGTTGTTGATACAGTTGAATTATTATATCGATACATCTCTTATACAGGCATAGGGAGGTAATTTACCTCCTTTTTTGATGATAACGATAGGAGATTTACATTGTCTACGATATAATAAGCGATGTGAAAGAGGAAGACTATGAAATGGTTAAAAGACTGTTTAAATAAGAGATTTTTCAAGATTCCAGTGTATGGATATATCGCTGAATCGTATGTTTATTTTTGCAGAGATATATGTATCTTTTGGGCAAATGATATTAGTCTTGCGCTTGAATTGGCTGGCATACAACCAAGATTGCATGGTTGGATGATTTGATTCCACTGTATCTGCCATTTATTACGGTATATATCCTGTCTTATCTATTCTGGATTTATGGTCCAATGGCTGTAGCGAAGGATGGAACAAAGGACCATTTCAAAGATTTCTTGATTGGAATGTTTGTGGCCTATTTAATTGGCGCGATTGTATTTACAGTCTATCCTACACGTATGGATCGTGTTGCAGAGAACCTTCTTAATGATAATCCTGGTGTGCTAAATCAATCACTACAGTGGATTTACAATATGGATGGTGGCCGCTATGGTACAAACCTAGCACCAAGTTACCATTGTTTGATTAGTACTTGTTGTTATATGGGAGTCGCAAAACGCCCTGAGTACGCAAAGTCCTATCGTATCTTCTCCGCAGTATTCTGCGTGTTGATTTTTGCAAGTACGGTATTATGTAAACAACATTATTTCATCGATATTCCTGCAGGATTATTATTGCGTATATCTCAATGAGACTAGCATTAAAAACATCACTGGGGAAAAGTTTTAACATTTTTAAAGTAAAGAGGTAGTCATGAGTATATTGAAACGTTGAACATTTATCACATAGCTTTGGAGATCGTGTCATCTTTGATGATGTGTCTTTTCGTCTTTTGAAAGGTGAACATATTGGTTTAATTGGCGCAAATGGTGAAGGTAAGTCAACGTTTATGAAAATTGTGACTGGTCAACTCATTCCTGAAGAAGGCAAAGTGGAATGGGCGAAACATGTCATCACTGGATATATGGATCAGACAGCCATCTTAACAAAAAGGTAGCACATCACGTATGGTCTTACAGACAGCCTTCGATGAACTTTTTGAAATGGAAAGTCGCATGAACCAACTTTATATGGATATGGCAGATGAGTCCATCAGTGAAACACAGATGGATGAGATGATGAGTGAAGCGGGTTCATTAGCGGATGTACTAAATGCACATGATTTCTATATGATTGATGCGAAGATTGATGAAGTATCACGTGCATTGGGTCTATATGATTTAGGTTTGGATAGAGATGTTGTGGATTTATCTGGTGGACAACGTACAAAGGTCTTACTAGCCAAACTCTTTACTCCAAAAGCCAGATATCTTACTCTTAGATGAACCTACAAACTATCTCGATGTAGAACATATCACATGGTTACAGAAATACTTACAAGATTATGAGAATGCATTTATTTTAATTTCACATGATATTCTCTTCTTGAATAGTGTCGTCATATTATCTATCACATGGATAATAGTGCACTTACAAGATATGTAGGTGATTATGATAAGTTTATGGAAGTTCACGAAGTTCGCAAGGCACAAAAAGAAGCTGCCTATAATCGCCAACAAAAAGAAATTGTGGAGTTAAAGGACTTTGTGGCTAGAAATAAAGCACGAGTCTCTACACGTAATATGGCGATGTCACTGACAGAAGAAAACTGGATAAGATGGAGATGATTGAAAAGACAATCGAAAAACCAAAGCCAGAATTTTCATTCCGTACAGCACGTACACCAGGTCGCGTCATCTTTTGAGACAAAGCAACTCGTGATTGGTTATGATACACCACTTTCAAGCCACTTGATTTCTTTGTGGAAAGAAAGAGAAGGTGATCCTCAGTGGTGCCAATGGTATTGGTAAGACAACACTTTTTAAAGAGTCTACTTGGTATTATTCCACCGTTATCCGGTGAAATTGAAAAGACCAATATTTAGAAATTGGATACTTTGAACAAGAAGTGTTTGGTAATAATGATAAAACATGCTTGCAGGAAATTTGGGACACATTCCCATCTTGGACACAATATGAATGTCGAGCAGCACTTGCTAAGTGTGGTCTAACAACAAAACATATTGAAAGTCGTATTCAAGTACTTTCTGGTGGCGAGCAGGCAAAGGTCAGACTTTGTAAGTTAATGAATCGTGATGCGAATATACTCGTATTAGACGAACCTACAAACCACTTGGATGCGGATGCGAAGAATTCATTAAAACAAGCATTATTAGATTATCAAGGAACTGTGCTAATGGTATGCCATGAGCCAGATTTCTATGAAGGTTTAGCAACTCGTGTTGTGGATTGTACTGAATGGACAACACGTATTATTTAAGGAGTTCTATGAAAAAATTAACAATAAAAGAATATCTATTACTTGGATCAATGTTGTTTGGAATGTTTCTTTGGTGCAGGTAATTTGATTTTCCCAGTATATATGGGACAGTTATCCGGTGCCAACAGTATTCCAGCGATTATTGGTTTCTGTATGACTGGTGTAGGTTTACCACTACTTGGAATCGCCGCAATCGGTATCTCAAAGAGTGAGGGGCTATTTGATGCCTCAAAGAAGGTATCCACAGGGTTTAGTTACTTCTTCACAGTTATCCTATATTTGAGTATTGGTCCATTATTTGCGATTCCAAGAACAGCGACGGTTAGTTTTACAACAGGAATTACACCATTTATTTCATCTGATCAAACACAACTTGGATTATTTATCTATACACTGATTTTCTTTGCGCTAGTGCTACTATTCGCTTTGCGTCCATCGAAGATTATGACTTGGATTGGGAAATATATTAACTCTATCTTCTTAGTATTATTATTCTGCTTATTGGTATTAGCATTTATCAAACCGATTGGAGCTTTTACATCTGTACAACCAGTAAATAGTTATGTCTCACAACCATTCTTTACAGGTCTTTTAGAAGGTTACAACACGATGGATGCCTTAGCCTCTCTAGCATTTGCAATCGTACTCATTAACGCAATCAAGGAATTTAAAATCAAGGACGCAAAAGAAATTGCGAAGATTACGCTCAAGAGTGGAATTATAGCAGTCTTATTAATGGCAATCATCTATTTTGGATTAACAATCTTAGGTGCACAATCTGTACTACTGCAAGGTACGAGCGAAAATGGTGGTGTTGCCTTAGCAATCCTTGCAAAACATTATTACGGCTCAATAGGAAATGTATTGCTTGCAGGAATTATGATTTTCGCATGTTTAAAGACAGCGATAGGTCTTGTGACTTCTTGTGCAGAAACATTTGTTGAGGTATTTCCGAAGTCACTATCCTATCGTGTTTATGCAATTGGGTTTACACTCATTTCATTCCTATTATCAAACTTTGGATTAGATCGTATTCTTAAGTACTCATTACCTGCATTACTATTCCTATATCCAATTACAATCGTATTTATATTATTGTTGCTGGTTGGTAGTTTTGTGGGAGAAAATAAGATAATCTATCAATCTACGATTATCGCAACAATTATCGCTGCGTTTATCGATACCTTTTCTAAGCCATCCTATACATTCATGCATAGTGCATTTACGGATGGATTAGTAAATCTATATCAGAAATTACCAATGTATGAAATTGATTTGCATGGGTAATCTTCTGTGATTGGATTACTCATTGGTTTCATATTATCAAAGACAATAAAAAAATAGCCGCAAGGCTATTTTTCATTACATGCATTTTGCTGGTAAGCTTGGACTTCAGAAAAAGAAGAATCTAAAACAACTTTACAAATGATATAATCCTCGGATTTGAAGGTCAACGACTGCTTCTGCAGTTTGTCCAATTTTATCATAGAGTCTACCAGCACCATGACATTCTCCAATCACAGTTTGAACGCTATTTGCGACATATCCGATTTTACCAAAAGGGATATGATTTACCTGAATAGATTCGGTGTCGTATTCGTTATTTGTATCTTTCTTGAGGTAAAGGACATTCCTTTTCAACCATTTCTGTACCATAGCGGTAGAGTGTTCCTGTAACTGTTATATAAACTTTTTCATGGGTAAACCCTCCTTGTTTATCTATTAGTACTATATATGAGGGCTGTACATAAATATGCCAGATAGAAAAATATTTGATCACTCAAATATTTTTTTACTTATTCTTGATTGATTGCGGCTGAGCTAAGAGGTTCAACTTTGTGAATCATCATTCTAGGATTAGCATCCTGAATTTTTAATAGTTCTTCATCAGACGCATTAATATCAGTAATCAGACAATTTAGTTTATTTACACTAGCAGAAATGTAATTATGTGTTTGACCTATTTTTGTATAATCACAAACAATGAATATACTGCCAAGAGTATTTCTGACCATGGTTTCATTGATTGCTGTTTCGGAGAAGATTGCAGTTGTAATACCACTTGTGCTACTAATACCACTACAACCTAAGAAACATTTATTTGCACGAATTTTGGATAAATTATTAAGTGCAAAATCGCCAACCATCGCTTCCTTTGGATAACGCAGCTCACCACCAGTTAACACAATGCTAATCAAAGGGCTATGTTTCACTAGTACCATCTTTGCATTATTGGTAATAATGGTACAACGTTTATTTCTAATATATTGTGGGATGAGCAGGGCTGTAGAACTTGTATTGATAAAGACAGTATCACCATCCTCGATGTAACTAGCTGCCATTTTTGCAATTGCATGTTTATAACGCTCATTTGTAAAGTCACTATTATCATGGTCAACCATATGTTGAACGATTTTTGCACCACCGTGATAACGGATAATCGCCCCACGATCTTCCCAATATTGTAGGTCACGACGAATAGTAATCTCAGAAACATTGAAATCATTCATTAACTGCTTGACAGTAACATCTCCTAATTTTTGGATAATCATCATAATGTCATCACGACGTTTTTGAACAATCTGATAGTCTACTTTCATATTTTGTTCTCCATCTTTTAAATGATTATATCATTTAATGAATGAACAATCATAAAATCTTTTTGAATTTGTCAAAATCATGTCAAAATGTACTATACAAATATATAAAAATGATTAAATCTAACAAATAAATCGTAAAAATGATTAAATGAACATATAATTCTTTTGATAATCAAAAAATGTGTTGGTATGATAAAACCATCACAAAGGAGGTTATCATGCCAAAAGTAAATGAAATTACAAGGGAGTCTTGGATTTTAGGTGCATTCCCAGAATGGGGAACATGGCTAAATGAAGAGATTGACAACACAGTTGTTGAACCTGGTACATTTTCAATGTGGTGGTTGGGATGTGTAGGTGTATGGTTTAAAACAGAAAATGACACAAACATCGCAATCGACTTATGGTTTGGTAATGGAAAGAGAACACAAAAAGTATCATCCATGGCCCCATACCATCAAATGAGAAATATGATGGGCGTTGAAAATCTACAACCTAATCTGCGTGCAGCACCAATTGTTTATGATCCATTTGGTGTAACAAAGTGTGATGCAGTATTAGCAACTCATTATCATAACGATCATATCGACCCATTCTTTGCGGCAGCTGTATTAAAGAACTGTAGCGATGATGTGCCATTTATTGGACCATTAGAGTGTGTGAAAAAGTGGGTTGGCTGGGGTGTTCCGGAAGAGCGTTGTAAAGTTGTTAAGCCAGGGATATCATTACAATCAAGGATACAAAGATTCATGTATTAGAATCCTATGACAGAACATGTTTAGTCACTACTGAAGTTGGTGAAGATATTGCAGGTATCTGTCCTACAAACATGGATCAAAAAGCAGTCAACTACTTAATCGAGATGCCTGCAGGAACTGTATATCATACTGGTGATTCGCACTATAGTATCTGCTATGCGGACATCGGTAAGAAGTACAACATTGATATTGCCTTCGGTGCGTATGGTGAAAACCCTGTAGGATGCCAAGATAAGATGACATCTGTTGATATGTGCAGAATGGGTGAAGCAACTAACGCAAAGGTAATTATTCCTTTACACCATGATGTATGGACAAATATGAAGGCAGATCCTGAAGAAATTATGTTAGTATATAACTTCAAGAAGGATACACTGAAGTATAAGTTCCATCCATTTCATTTGGGATGTGGGTGGTAGGCATACATGGCCATTAGATAAAGACTTATTGAAGTTCCACTATCGTCGTGGATTTGAAGACTGCTTTACAAAGGAGCGTAATGTTCCATTCCCAAGTATTCTATAATTGGAGAAAATAAATGTTATTACAAGAAATACTAGATAATCATCTGACTAGCTACCATCAAGATTTTCCAACCTGGCAAGATGCCATCAAAGGGTGTGGAGAAACGTTGATTGAACAAGGATTCATCGATAATCGTTATGTAGAAGCAATCATTAAATGTGTTACAGAATATGGACCATACATCGTAATTTGTCCTAATGTAGCAATGCCGCATTCTACGCTTGGTGCAGAGGGTGTATACAAAACTGGTATTGGTTTTATGAAAGTAGAGAAGCCAGTTGCATTCGATGATAATGATAGAGAAAAAGACGCAAGGCTATTCTTTACACTCGCTGCTGTGAATCATGATCAACATTTAAATAATATGATGCAGCTATCTGAACTATTAATGAACGAAGAGGTCGTAAATGACTTACTAGAAGTTCACAGATGATGATTTAAGAAATGTCATCGAAAAAAATATAAATAATATAATTAGGGGAAATATGAGCATTTTATACGGAATTTGGGTATGGTTCGCAAGTAATATCTTGACCAAACCAGCATACTTTATTGGTTTAATCGTTTTAATTGGTTACATTCTTCAGAAAAAGACTTGGTATGATTCACTAGCCGGCTTTATCAAGGCAACTGTTGGTTTCTTAATCTTAAGTGTAGGTTCTGGTGGACTAGTTAGTAACTTTAGACCAATTCTTGTTGGATTAAAAAGATCGCTTTAACTTAGATGCAATGGTTATCGATCCATACTTCGGACAAAATGCAGTGCAGTCAGCAATGGAAGGAATTGGACGTAGCTTCTCACAAGTAATGTTCCTATTGTTAATTGCATTTATCTTTAACTTAGTTCTTGTTAAGTTTAACAAGATTACAAAATTACGTGCAGTATTTCACAACAGGGCCACGTTCAAATGCAACAGGCTGCAACAGCATTCTGGTTAATTCTATTCTGCTTCCCACAGTTGGGTGATACACCAATGTTAATTATCATGTCACTTATTCTTGGTTTATACTGGGCAGTTGGTTCTAACCTCACAGTTGAAATTTCGCAGGACTTAACAGATGGCGGTGGATTCTGTGTAGCTCACCAACAGATGTTTGGTATCGCATTCTTCTCATACTTATCCAAGAAGTTATTTGGCAATAAGAAGAATTCTAAGAGAATTGAAGATATCCAACTACCTGGTTTCATGTCAATCTTTCAATGAAAACATGGTTTCTACAGCTATCTTAATGATGATCTTCTTTGGTGCTATCATGGCTGTATTAGGTAAAGATTACTTCATTGAAACAAAGGTTCTTAAAGAAGGCGCAAGCTTCTTCATGTATGTAGTAGATACATCACTTAAGTTTGCTGTATATCTAGCTATCTTACAACTTGGTGTACGTACATTCGTAACAGAATTAACAAACTCATTCCAGGGTATTTCCAATACATTCTTACCTGGTGCTGTTCCTGGTATCGACTGTGCAGCTACATATGGATTTGGTAGTCCTAATGCAGTAACTATCGGTTTCTTATTCGGCGCATTAGGTCAGTTTATCGCTATCATCGCATTACTATTATTGAAGTCTCCAACAATTGTTATTGCAGGGTTCGTTCCAGTATTCTTTGATAACGCAACAATCGCTGTATACGCAAATAATAAGGGTGGCATAAAGGCTGCTATGTTATTCCCATTCATCTCAGGATTATGCCAAGTATTCGGTAGTGCTTTAATCGCTGGTGCAGTAGGACTTGCGGCTCATGGTGGTTACTTAGGTATGTGGGACTGGGCAGTTGTATGGCCAATCTTCACTGTTATCATGAAGTATGCAGGATTCATTGGTTTAGCAATTATCTTAGTAGTGCTAATCTTGATTCCACAGTTACAATATCGTAGCCATCCAGATACATATTTCTTATGTGTAGAGGATTACGAAGCTTATAAAGAAAAAGTAAAGAAGGAGTGAACAACAAATGATTAAAGTTTTAGTCGCATGTGCAAATGGAGCCGGAACATCTTTGATGATGAAGATGAGAGTGGAAAAGGCATGTAAAGATTTAGGTGTAGAGGTATCTACAATTCATCACTGTTCTTTATCAGAAGGTAAGAGTGCGGCAACTCAATATGATGTTGTATTTTTGCCCACTAAACTTTAAGAACATGTTTACAGATGCAGAGAAAAAAGGCGTTAAGATCTGCGGTATGAAGAACGTATTATCAGATAAAGAAGCGCAAGCACTTTTAAAAGAAGCAGGCTTTGCAGAATAACAACGAAAGCTACTGCTCAGCAGTAGCTTTTTAGAAAGGTTTACTGAATGAAAGTAAATAAGAAAGTATTGGGTACTTTTAAATAAGTGTTATGCATTAGCACAGGTAGAATTCGATGGGAAGAACTATCTTGCATGTGCTGCTGAAAAAGAAGACCCATGTTACTTATATGATTATGAGGGAAACTTTGTAGAAAAGTTGTGGGATGGACCTGGTGGTGTGATGTCACTAGAACAGTATCCAAACCAGACATATCCTACATTACTTGCAACTTGGAAGTTCTATTCTCCAAATAATGGAGCAGAATCTAAAGATCGTATACTACCTCAGAAAAAATGGCGAGTGGCAGATTCATACATTATGCAAGCTTCCATTCGTACATCGCTTTGGTGTGATTGAAAGAAATCACCAGAAGTATCTTGTGGCTTGTACGTTAAAGAGTGCACATGCATTCAAAGATGACTGGACATGTCCTGGAAGAGTGTGGGTAGCTAAGTTACCGGAAGATATCTCCATCTATGATGAAGATCATCAGTTAGAACTTACACCATCATCAGTGGTCTAACACAAAATCATGGTTTCTTTAAGACAGAAGAAGAGGATTATCAGATTGCCATCGTTGGCACAAAGAATGGCATCTTCAAGGTCGTTCCACCAGCAGATGAAAATGGTGAATGGACATACGAACAACTTACAACTGATCCTGCTTCCGATATGTTGTATCTAGACTTTGATCAGGATGGACAAAAGGAACTCATGACTTTCGCACCATTCCATGGTGATACATTAGCTGTCTATAAACTAGTAGATGGCTCATATCAGAAGGTTTGGGAAGATGAAAGAAAGATGCCGTTCTTGCATGCAATCTATCCATTAGAGATGAATGGCAAGGTATATGGTATCTATGGTTATCGTAGGAATGAACTAGAGCTCAACCTACTTTCTTACGACAAAGAAACGAATACATATGTCAGTGAAAACTTAGATCGTAATGCAGGTCCTACAAATGCATTAGCGTTTAAGGATCATGATGTACAGAAGATCTTCGTATCAAATCGCGAAACAGATGAGATTGCACTGTACACGATTGAGGAATAACTATGTTAGAAGAATTAAAACAAAAAGTATATGAGGCAAATATGATGTTGCCTAAGAATGGACTGGTAGTCTTTACTTGGGGAAACGTTTCCGGTATCGACCGTGAAAAGGGTTTGATGGTTATTAAACCATCTGGTGTTGAATATGATCAGTTAAAACCAGAGGATATGGTTGTCGTAGACGTAAAAACAGGTGAAAAAGGTAGAAGGTAAATATAAGCCATCTTCCGATACAGATACACATCTAGTGTTGTATCGTAACTTTCTCACATCGGTGGTATCGTACATACCCATAGTAAGTGGGCAGTTAGCTTTTGCTCAGGCTGGGGGTAGGTGTTCAACCGATGGGAACGACACATGGTGACTACTTTTATGGTGAGATACCATGTACAAGAAAGATGAGCGAAGAAGAAATCGCCGGACAGTATGAACTGGAAACAGGAAATGTCATCGTCGAAACATTCAAGGATAAAGAACCGGATGATGTTCCTGCAGTACTCGTACATAGTCATGGACCATTTACTTGGGGAACAGATCCATTCAATGCAGTACATAACGCAGTTGTATTAGAAGAAATCTGCTTTATGAACTTCCATGCACACATGTTAAACCCACAAAAGGGAAATATGCAGCAGGAACTCTTAGATAAACACTATCTACGTAAACATGGAAAGAATGCATACTATGGACAATAAAGCTTATCGTTTGGGCATGTATGAAAAATCCATGCCTAAAAGAATTATCTTGGCAAGAGAAGCTAACTATCTGTAAAGAATCTGGCTTTGATTGGTTAGAGATTTCTATCGATGAAACGGATGATAAACTAGCTCGCTTGGATTGGAATCAAGAAGAAAGAGATACAATCAAACAAGCAATCATAAAGACAGGTATTCCTATCCATACGATGTGTCTAAGTGGACATCGTAAATACCCACTCGGTGATCTGGATCCAAAGATTGAAGAAAGAAGTCTAGAAATCATGGAGAAGGCTATCTACCTTGCACAAGATTTAGGAATCCGAATTATCCAATTGGCTGGATATGATGTTTATTACAAGGAAGGTAGTGCAGAAACCAAGAAACAGTTTATCAAGAATCTTCACATCGCTACCAAGATGGCAGCCAAGTATGGTATCGTCATGGGCTTTGAAACAATGGAAACACCATTTATGGATACAGTAGAAAAGGCGATGGAGTATGTCAGTATCGTTGATAGTCCATACCTACAAATCTATCCAGATATTGGAAACCCTAACCAACGCTGAGAAAAATCTACGGAGTTTCAGTCATCGACGATATCCAAAAAGGGAAGGGTCATATCGTAGCAGCGCACCTAAAAGAAACAGTACCAGGCAAATATCGAGAGATACCATTTGGAACTGGACATACAGAGTTTGTACAAGACATCAGATGCCTAAAAGAAATGGGTGTACGAATGTTTACTGGTGAATTCTGGTATACAGGTGAAGAGAATTGGAAAGACATCTGTAAACATGCAGGAAGGTTTCTACGAGAAAAATTAGATCAAGTATTTGAATAAGGAGCGTAAATGAAACGCTCCTTATTTTATGGTTGATATAATTATAAAGAAAAAGTACTATACAATCTATTGTTAATAACATCAACAAAAGATGTAGAGCTTACGATAATCTAATTTAGTAAGTTATTTATAAGATATTATTTATGAAATGTAACTTTGATTTGTATGCATTAGTAATGATACTAGACAGATCTATAGGCTTATCTGATTCTGTAGAGGTTGCAATATTTTCTATAACCATAACTGGTGTTTCTTGTTCAATAGATAAGTAGAATCTTTCAATTTCTAAACTCTGTACGTATCTCAATAGTCTGCTCAACGATTTTAGGGTGATATCCATTCTCCTTCATATAATTCCAGAGCGATCCCTTGAGAAATCATGGTTATTTATTGTTGGAAAATAAGTGAGCGGTATATAGTTTTCAGTAATAGAATATCCATCTATATATCTTTAATCTTGTTAAATGATATAAAAGAGTATCCTTCTTCAACTTTTTAATTTATGAGCAAGAAAGGGTGAACAACTAATAATATTTTTGCTAATAACTTCTGAAGTTATAATTTTTCCATCTTTATTTTGCCTCATAAAGACCTAATGTAACCTGTAGTTGTTGATATATCTTCTTTAGTATTGATAATATATCCCTTTCCTTTGGTAGTGATTAGCAAGTTTTGATTTGCAAGAAGTTCATAGAGCATTTCTAATTGTTGTACGACTAACATTAAATTGATTTACGAGTTCTTCTTCGGTTGAATTACAGATTCTGTATAAGAAGTGTTAGATATAATTTCTTGGTAGATTTTATCACTTACATTTTTATATTTTGGAATAAACATATTTTAAAACCCCCTATAAAAATATAACACAATATGTTTTAAAAATTATAATTATTTAATAATAAAAAGAACAATAAATCACTAAAATCTTTAAATTTTTATATACAAATTGTTTTTATTATGCTAATGTGAAATTTAAAGAATAGTGATACGTAGGGGAAAGGAGGGAAAATATAAAATATCACTATATATTTTAAAAACAACAATTATTAACTTAAAGGAGAAAAATAATATGATTTCATTATTTCGTATTGATGATCGGTTAATTCACGGTCAGATTATGACTTCGTGGTCTAAAGTTACACAGGCAAAGACGATTATCATTGCGGATGACTAAAGTAATTAAAACATCAGTTTGTTTGTATGGTGATGAAGCATGCTATTCCAAAAGATATTAAATTAGAAATTCTTTCTACTGATGATGCTATTAAATATCTTTAGATAATGATGATGAAATTTCCACAATTGTTTTAGTTAAAACATCTGAAGTGGCATACAAATTAATTGAAAATGGAATTAAAGTACAGTCACTAAATATTGGTGGAATGGGAATGAAAACCAGGCAGAAAAACAATATACAAGAATATTGCTGTATCACCATTAGAATTAGAAAGCGTTAAACAAAAATTCAATCTTTAGGTATTGATGTTGAGTTTAAAATTTTACCTGGAGATAAAGGTGTTAGATTAGTAGTTTATAAAATAGAAAGGAAAAACAATTTTTGCTAATTGTTAGGAACAAAAATGAGTATTTTTCAAGCTTTACTAATTGGTATTCTATATTATATTTTCGGATAGCCCTTGGCCATTTGGTGAAGGATATTATGTTCTACAGAGACCATTAGTAGCAGGTTTCTTGTCGGGATTAGTACTTGGAAAACCTGTGGAAGGAACTATAATTGGTGCAACAATGAACTTAATATATCTTGGACATATTACTGTTGGAGGAACTATGCCAGGTGATATGGCACTAGCGGGATATTTAGGAACTGCTTTAGCATTATCGTCAAATATTGATGTTAACCAAGCCTTGGCAATTGCTGTTCCTTTAGGAATTATGGGTACAGTTGTTTGGCATACTAAGATGAGCGTCAACTCTATTTTTTGCCATTGGATTGATAAGGAAGTAGCAGATGGAAATATTGGAAAGGCAGAAATATTGAGTTGGCTTCCAGCACAGTTATTGTTAGTAATTATTAAAAATTCCAGCAATTTTATAGCAGCTTATTTTGATCTTCATTAGTATCAAATGTATTAAATATGATTAGTCCAACATTACAGCATGGATTTAAGTGTTGCAGGAGGTTTATTACCAGCACTAGGAATTGCACTCAATTTGAGATCAATATTAAAAACAAGTACATTACCATATCTAGTTGCAGGTTTTGCTTTTAGTTGCATATTTAAAATTAGACATCATTGGCGTTGCTGTGTTTGGTTTAGTAGTTGCAGTTATTTCTCAACAAAAATAATTCTACTAGGAGGCATAATCATGGAAAATAAACAATCAAAACTTTCAAGAAAGACTTAAATAAGTCAATATGGCGTTGGCAATTCTTTTTCACATGCTAACTATAATTATGAAAGACTTCAGGCATCATCGTTTGCTTTAAGTATGATTCCAATTATAAAAATTATATCCAGATAATAAAGAGAAGCAGATAGAAGCAATACAAAGACATCTAGGATTCTTCAATACTGAACCTAATTTTGGAGCAGTAATTCATGGTATTACTGTTGCAATGGAAGAAGAAAAATCTGATGGCGCTCCAATTTCCGAAGAAGCAATTAATAGTATTAAAGTTGGCTTGATGGGACCACTTGCAGGGCTAGGTGATACTCTTAACACAGGCACTATCATTCCCACTATTACTTGCAATAGGAATAAGCTTTTGGTGAGAAGGGTAATTTATCTGGACCATTATTCTTCATGCTTGCATGTTCAGCTGCTTAATTATGATTACAAGAACAACATTTCTTTCCTTGGATACAAATCTGGTAAGAATGCAGTTAATACACTCCTTACAGATGAAAAGATTGATAAAGTTATCAATGAGTGCAAGTATTTTTAGGTGTAATGGTAATTGGACATTAATAGCACAATATGTACAATTTAATTTGGCTTTAGTTCTAAATATCGGTTCAACAGTCATCGATTTACAAAAAGATATATTAGATAAAATCATTCTAATCTATTAGCATTTGGCTTAACTCTACTTTTTATATAAACGCCTTCAAAAAGGGCAAAATGCAATGTGTATTAATGGTCTTAATTATTGTTTTATCAATTATTGGCATATGTAGGTTTGGTATAGGAGAGAGGATAAATAATATGAATAGATTAAATAAAATTTTTAAAAATGATGGAAAGACATTTATTTTAGCTATGGATCATGGTTCGGGATTAAAATGTATTACCTGAATTAGCTGAACCAGATTATTGATATTGCAATTCATAATGGTGTTGATGCAATTATTTGTACATATGGTATCTACAAACGCTTTTCAAAGTATTTTGAAAAACATTCCAGCAATTATTAGAGCAGATGGAGGACATCAGCTATTGGTGAGGTAATTCCAAAACATTAGGTGTAATTGATGTGGAAGATGTTGTAAAACTAGGTGGAGATGGTATTGTTTGCATGTGCTTTCCTGGTGCAGACTATGAACAAGAATCAATTGAAAGTTTACAGCATTTTGTAACAGATGGAGATAAATGGGGTATTCCTATTTGTGCAGAAGTTTTACCAAAAAGGTTGGGATAATTCTAACTGGACACCAGACAACTTAACATTTGTTAGTCGCGTAGGTGCAGAAATGGGTGCTGATTATATTAAAACTCAATATACTGGAGATAAAGAAAGTTTTGCTAAGTTGACATCGTCTGTGTTTGCACCTGTTATTATTCTAGGTGGTCCTTGAAATGGAACTCCAGAAGCACTATTAACTTCGATTAAAGAATCGTTAGAATCTGGTGGCAGGTGTTGCTATTGGCATCAATATGGAAGCACAGTAATCCGGCTGCATATTGCAGAGCTATTGTCAATCATTCATAATAATGCAACGTGTCGAAGAAGCTATGGAGATTTTTAAATGATGGAAAATAGTGAAAATGCGTGTAGGTGCTGTTACTAATGTTAAAGAAGCAAAAATTTTGAAAAATGCCATTACCAGAAATTCATGATGATGAAGTACTTGTTAGAATTCATACATGTGCTCTATGTACTTTTGAACAAAGAATATTTACTAGGAAAAGAAAGTCCCTTTACCCAAATGTAGGGTGGACATGAAGTTGCTGGTAGCATTGCTAGAGTAGGAAAATCTGTAGATAGTAAATGGAGAGTTGGACAAAAAGTTGCATTGCGAAACCTTTAGTAAGATGTAATGAATGTCATTATTGCCATACTGGAGAGGATATGATGTAATGGGATTTGTTGATCATCATCAACAAATTCCTGAGTATTGAGGGTATTGGCGGGTTATCAGATTATTTTGTTTGCAAAGCCTAGTATACTATTTCCTCTAGAATCATGTAGATTTGACAAATGCATGCTTAATTGAACCTTTATCATGTGTGCTTCATAGTATTGATAGTGCAAAAATTGATTTTGAGATACAGTAGTTGTTGTTGGCTCCGGCATTATGGGTTATTACATGTCCAACTTGCTAAACTAAGAGGTGCTCGTGTTATTATGGTTGATCCCAAATCAAGCACGGTTAGATAAATCACTTTCTTTTGGCGTTGATTATAAAATTAATCCTATAAATGAAGATTTAGTCTCGAAAGATTAAAGAGATTACTAATGGTTTGGGTGCTGATGCTATTATCTACACACCTCCAGTCACAAAATTAGTAAGTGACTATTTAAAAAGTATGCGCAAAAGGTGCAAGATTTGTTTTGTATGGCTCTTTCCATCCAGATGAGCCAGCATCAATTACACTGAATCAGATTCATTATAATCAAATTCAACTTGTTGGTGTTGTGAATCCTGGTACAAGAGATTTTGAAAGAGCAGTGAGAATGGTCAATTATAATCTAATTGATTTATCAAGATATGTTGATGAGGTATATCCATCGAACAAGTACAAGATGCTTACGTAAGTGCTACAGCAGGTGGAAAGTATAGAGTTGTTATCTCATTAGTATCTAATGAATAAAAGTAGATAGATTTTTATATAGCGGAATTGCCTTTTCCATTTTTGGATTAGGCATTTCGCTCAAATTAAAAAGCTGCTATAGGTTTTCAGTGCATTAGATACTTTTTTTAATTTCACTATCCATTTTTAGTGGGTATAAGAATTGGAACAATAACAATAATATTTTCGTTAGTAATGAGCTTAATATTTGATAGTTTTATCGAGATTGGTATATTTCAGCAAGGATTTGTTGAGTTTTGATGAGTATTTTTCATGGGAGTAACAATAAATATTTTTGTTCCAATTTTACAGGATCTACCCATTAATGTACATGAAGTAGTTGTAATGATATTTGGAATTCAAATATCAGCGTATCTGTCTGCAGCTATGATAGAACTTAATTTATTTGTTTCTCCGTTTGAAAGTCTTATAAATTACATTTCAGATTGTTTAAAATCAACTTCTTATACTTAAGATGGAGTCATGGATTTTTGATGATTATAATAACTCTTTGTATTTCTAATTATTATAAATTAATAGTTCCGATTGGAACTGGAACAGTGATATCAATATAGTATATATTCTATATCAGTTCATTTATATAGAAAAATGTTACGGAGGGTGGTTATTACCATAGAGATTATGAAATATGAGTTCTCAAGTAATAAAATTAAAAATTCGTCCAATATATCTAAAGTGATGAATTAAAGAATTATGATAAAACAATTATCATTTCAAAAATCAAGGATGTTTACGGAATAGATTTAAAGGTTGATAATTTACCATTAGATAGACCATTCTTGTATGCATCATATGTAGAATCGATGGATGGAAACCTAGCATATGCTGATATTCCGGATGCTTTTTATGTAGCTCACATATTATCTGAATTTGGAAAAATACAGATTTTTGGATTTTAAATATGTTGAGATATATTGCTGATGCATGTGTTATTGGGGTAATACATTAAACATAGATCCAGATTATCTGATGATAAATTTAGATGAGGAATTATATAGCGAAGTGGATGGTGAATATAAAGTATCCGATACAAATAGTAACATCTATTGATGGAACAGATATACCTTTAAATCATAAACTACTTCATCAAAATAAATATCCTAGAATTATTTCTACATCAGAAAAATGGGTATATATTTTTAAAAATAATTATGAAGGTAATGTAATAAAAAGTAAATTCAGACTCACAATTTGAACTGCATAGTGAGTTGGTAAAAGAATCTTTTGTATGTGTTAGCAACCGGAGAGACATTCACCAAAACAGAAGATGTAATGCGTTTCTTCAAAAATAAATGGAGTTAATTATATGCTGAGTAGAATCTCCAGGATTTGGAGACCACCTAATTCATAAGAAAATGCTTGATGAAATCTTCTTCAATTTTTCCTGTGTATATATTAGGTGGTGCAAACGCAATGACAATGGGAAAAATAGTGCTGGTTTTACAGCTGAACTTCATCCTCATGCAAGAGTTCTGTCCATTCATGTATATAACGATTTTTCTACTTTTATTTTAGATATAAGATGGAATATAGTACTTTGGGGTGATAAATATGATACCAATTTTAATTGCAACACATGGAGGATTAGCAAAAGCATATTTTGAAACTGCAGAATTACTAGCAGGTTCAATTACAGATGTATACACTATTGGTCTTTACCATGAAGATTCTGTAGATGAATTTGCAAACAGTATAGAAAATAATAACAGATAATGAGCATCTACTTATATTTGTTGATATACTTGGTGGCTCACCATGCATTAGTGTTGCAAAAATATAAAAAGGTTTAGATTGTGAATGATTGTAGGGAGTTAATCTACCTTTGTTTTTAGAGGCACTAACAAGTAGAGGTTCTTTACAGAGTGCAAGACAATTAAAGGAAATCATACTCGAATTTAAGACGAAAGTATATTAGATTTAAAGAAACTCTGATTAGATATATCAAAAACTGTAAATTATAGAATATTATGCATTCTGTCATTTACAGTTTTTTTATCTAACAAATCTTTAATTGCTTCATTTGACTGTATTTGCATGAGTTTGGGAAATAATTTGTAAATAGATGGTACTGCAGTTTCCATTGAGATTGGATAGTCCACATGCTTGTAGATTTGTCTATCATTATCATTATCACCAAACATCACGCTATTCTCTGCAGAAATGTTTAAATGAGCAAGTAGTTTTAAGAAACCAGTACTCTTATTTACACCTTTTGGAGCGCAATCTAACCAACATTTACCACCAATCTGTACAGTAATCTTTTCATTAAACATATCTACATAATCCTGATAATGCTCATATACACCATCTTTTAAAATAAGCGGATATTTTTGTGTATGTCTCAGGAATGTTGAGTAAATCATCAATAACAGTCACATGATTTTTAACTGTAGTTATTAAATGTCCATAATAACTTTGATTCTTTGGAGTGATATAACATGTCTTTTCGCCAGAAACTAGGACTTCCGCATTTGGATCATTTTGTATTGTTGTGATAAGTTTTCTGGCGATAATAGTATCCATAATCTCTTTTGATATGCATTCATTTTGATAGAAGGTTAAACAACCGTTCAAGCAAAGAAAAGCGATATCATCTGCTACAGGTGCGAATAAATTACGTAGATTTGTATACTCTCTACCAGAAGCTGCCATGAATAATATGCCTTTTTTATTTAGTTCACGAATTAGTTTGAAAATCTCGGGATCTAATGCCTTTGCACCATTTAAAAGAAGGGTTCCATCGATGTCGCTAGCAACTAATTGAATATATTTCATAACTATATACTACAATACTTTGATAACTATGTATGAAATTTGTTGTATGGAAATGGTATTGCTTTTTAGGAGTGTAGAGGACCATAATGGAAATTAGCAATACAAAAAGAGAATCATTCTCATGCATCACAAAGATATTTCACCATAATGCATGTTCAATAATTTATCCAAAATAGAAAGTGAGATGAAAATACATGAAAGGGATAATATTTTATTGACTAGAATTGATAATCGTCTTGTACATGGACAAGTAGGAGTTACTTGGACACAAACATTAAATGCAAATTTGATTGTAGTTGCAGATGATGTTGTTGCAGAAGATGAATTACAGAAATCATTGATGACAGTAACTGCGAAATCAAGTAATGTTTGGAATTCGCTTTTTCACTATCCAGAAAACTGCTGATGTGATTGATAAAGCATCTCCTGATCAACATATTTTTCTTAGTTGTACGTAATCCACAAAGTGCTCGTGCATTTGGTAGAAAAAGGTGTACATCTAAAAAGATTTAAATGTCGGTAATATGCACTTTGACCAGGTAAGAGAGAACTTTCTAAGAAAGTATATGTTGATGATACAGATATGGACGATTTGAAATTTATAGTCTCAACAGGAACAAATGTATTTATACAGGATGTTCCAGGAACACAAAAAGAAATGATTAAATAATAGGAAATCAATATGGAAATTACATTTATACAGGGATTGTTATTATCAATCGCTGCAATGATCTTCGGCATCGATTTCTGGTTGGAATCATTCTTTATCTTCCGACCACTAATTGTTTCTACAATTACAGGTATGATTCTGGAGATGTAAAGCTAGGTTTAACAACAGGTGCTTTAACTGAACTAGCATTTGCTGGATTAACACCTGCAGGTGGAACACAACCACCAAACCCAATTCTAGCAGGTGTAATAGTGTACAGTAATCGCCTATACAACAAATGTTGATGGACAAGCTGCACTTGGACTATGCTTGCCATTTCTCATTTTGATGCAATATGTTGTGTTATTCTGCTATTCTTCATTCTCATTCTTTATGGGGAGTATGTGATAAAGCAGCAGAAAATGGCGATACAAAGAAGATTGCACAGATGAACCTTCTGATGACAGGTATCGTAGCACTACTCTATGGAGTGGTTGTATTTGCATGTACATTCTTAGCACAGGATGCGATGAGTGCGCTAGTTAAATCAAATGCCTGAATTCTTGACTCATGGTTTAACTGTTGCGGTGGAATCTTACCAGCTATCGGTTTTGGAATGTTACTAAATGTTATGATGAAGCCAAAGTACATTCCATACTTTATTGCAGGTTTCTTAGCAGTATGCTTTATCGACATGAAGAATTTACTTCCAGTCGCATTAATGGGTACAGCCTTTGCATTATTTGATTTCTATAATGCAAAGCAACGTCAGGAAGAGATTAAAGAAGCAGTTAAAAATTTGAAGGTGGATGGAGGTGACGACCATGTCGGAATCTAAACGTGTACTAACAAAGAAAAGATATTACGAATCTTGCAATTCGCTCATCATTATTACAAGCTGGTTTTAGTTATGAAAGAATGCAAGCTGCAGGTTGGTTATATGCACAACTTCCTGCGTTAGAGAAGATTTATAAAGATGATAAAGCAGGTCTATCTGCCGCAATGGTAGATAACATGGAGTTTATCAATACACATCCAAACTTAGTTGGATTCTTAATGGGCTATTAGTTTCACTAGAAGAACAACATGAAAATCGTGATACCATCAAAGGTTTAAAACTCGCACTATTTGGTCCTATCGCTGGTATTGGTGATGCGATTTTCTGGTTTACACTATTACCAATCATCGCTGGTATTTCATGCTCATTTGCTTCACAGGGTTTGATTTTAGGTCCAATTATCTTCTTTGCATGTTATCTCGTTATTTGGTTACTGCGTATTGTTTGGACACATATGGGATATAACCTAGGTATCAAGTCATTTGAAAAGTTACAGGAGAATTCATCGATTATTGCTAACTCCGCAACAATCCTAGGTATCACTGTTGTTGGTGCATTAATCGCAAGTTATGTAAATATTGAATTATTACCTGTTATTACAGTGAGTGGAGATATTTCAGTAGGAGTACAGGAAGCTTTTCTGATACAATCTTCCTAAACTGTTACCAATGACATATACCTTGCTCATGCTTTACTTCTTAAAGAAGAAACAGGTATCACCGGTTATCTTAATTGTCGCAACAATTTGCTATTTCAATTATCTGTTCTGCAATTGGACTCTTATAAGAAACTTAAGCTATGCAAGCTATCGATATAACGATAGTTTTGCATGGCTTTTTATAATGGGAATATATGCATGATAAAATAAAAATATGTGATTATAGACGTATAAATATGGAAAGTCTCAATATAAACAAATATAATAAAGAAGAAGTTTTTATCATTTTTAAGATTTATCCAGTATTGGGAGGAGAAATGAAGAAAATTATTTTAGCAGCAGTTTTTGTGACTATAGTGGTTGTACTGTATTTATTAAATCCATTATTCGCAATTTTAGCTGCTGTATTGGGAGTGTTTGTTTTACTAAAGTTATAATTAAGGGTGAAAATATGAAAACAATTAAAAATTTCTTGGAATCAAAATATCTATGTGGACATTGTTACTGATTATTGCAATTTTATTGGGTATATATGCATATGGTATACTCAAAAATAATCCTAAAAACAATAGTCAGTCATCATCGATGGTGCAATATATACAAGAGCTAATGAAGTTGTGTTTTTGAATGTTGGTATTGAAAAGGTAGTTACCGCAAAGAATCAAAACAACAATTCCATGGACAGATATTGGAATCCCTTTTTCAGAGAAAAATCTATTATTATTCTAAATTATGCTGCAAAGCTTGGAATTCAGAACACATGTCAAAGTGGAACAAGTTATGAGAAAAAGTATAAAAATCATTGTTCCTAAATATGAAGTATTAGGAATTGAATTAGACAAAAACAAATCCATATCAACTTTCATGATAGTTCTGGTGAGTTATGTTATTCTACACAAGATATTGATACAGGTACTCTTGTTGCTCAAACACTATCTAACGAAGAACAAGAAAAGTATCTAGAGAAATATGTTGAGAATATTAATGACTCTGCTAAAGAGCATACTAAGGCATTATTCCAGTCGATTAGTAAAAGATATTGAATTAGAATTTGAATTTCAGGGCAAGCTAAATAGGCTTGTTTTGTGTATAGAGACCATCTATGTCATGCAATTGGAAAAGATAGCAGTAAACAAATGCAAGAATATCATGATCAAGAGTGGGGCATTCTCACACATGACTGATCAGAAGTTATTTGAGTATCTTGTATTGAATCCTACAAGCAGTTGGTTAGGGAATTGATTATTCGTAAAAGGAAGCGATACGAAAATGTTTTTGTGACTTTGATGTTGAAAAAGTTGCGTCTTTTGATATTGATGATATTGAGCGTATCATGCATACAGACGATAGGATCAAATCTTTCAAGAAAAAGTGAATGTAATGATATCAAATGCAAGCATTTATAGATGTTCAAAAAGGAATTTGGTAATTTTAATAAATATTTATGGTCTTACAGTAACGGTAAAACAATTTGTTATAAAAGGACACGAACAGGGAATTAATATTTCTAAGAATGATTTATCTACACTCATTAGTACGTTTACAAGAAACGTGGGTTTTAAGTATGTTGGACCTGTTATATATTTATTCGTATTTACAAGCTTGCGGTATAATCAACGATCGTGATAAAGATGCATTTGTTATCAGAAACTAAGAATACCTATCCATGCATTACAATGGATGAGAAAGATATCTAGAAAATATGTGAGATTATCAAAATACAGCAGATTAGTTTATCTGCTGTATTTTTGGAGTGTGAGTTTTAATTGTTCTTTCATTGTTTTCGCGCAAGTTATCTGGCTCAATAATTTCAATTGCTTCCATAAATTGTTGAGCCAGGAAGAGAACACCTTGCTTTATTTACGAGAACACTTGTATATAAAGATTCATCATCTCGTTTTAAAATCTTCATCTCTGTACCGAAAGATATCAATCATCCGATCCATAATACGATTTTTGCAACGTAAACGAACATGAAGTTGTTCATCGAATACATGAATAATTTATTCTTCGCATAGCGATATGCGTCTTGTTCACTTTTCCTTCATGAATGGATTCACTTTCTGTTGTCATTGAAAGCTTTACAGATTTTATCAATACGATAATGCGCAAAAGACAGGGATGTGCTTTTACTTGTAATCAAAATAAGGACGACTATCTGGTATACAATGAAACGAGGTTCGACCGCATACACCATTTCGCTTTTGGAACTAACTTATTTGAATCGTAATGCATGTATACAAATTGAATGACTTTTTCTTTTGAATAGCTTCCTGAAAGCTTCGCAATATTATCGAATCAAAAGATCGTTAGGATTTTTGCAGACTGGCATGTAGACTGCATCGTGGTAATCTTTCTGGTCATATTTATTGAGAGTCTTCAATAAGTTTGCAATCAATGCATTGCTTTGTTTGTTAGAGATAAAATGAGAGGCGTGAATAGCATTACATAAAAGTAAGACTTCCCCTTACTAAATTGACGCTTTTTCAAAAGGTAATATCCTTTACCATTATCGGAAAACTTGTTAATGATATAGCCTGCTTGCTCTAAAAATTTCGATGTTTGAATAGAAGGGATGCGACGTTCAATACTGAGTGCCTGAACGCATTTCAATATGATTAATGAGTTCATTTGTTGAAAGAATATGAGATTCATCGAAAGTTCTTTTCGAGAATTTGTAGCACTAATCAATGGTAAAAATTTCTTCGCCATAAATTTTCTCCTGTTTATTAAATTTTATCATAATGTATGTTTTTGTACACTGTAAATTTTAATCATAACCATAGACAGGAGGGGATTGTATTAGAAGATATAATCCAAAATGAAGATGAAGAAAATCATAAAATTCATTTTAGTAGTAATTGTATTATTTGTATCACAAAAGTTTTTGGAAAGCATGATGATCAAAAACAAAGCGAAGAGACAACACGTTACAACTACAGCAGAAACAACATCTACAACACTCAAATCCAGAACAAGAAATACCCAAAAATGATTCAAAGAAGAGAAGGTATCTGAAGCACTGTACAAAGTATCAACAGATTGTATTAGAGCATCCAATGTATGGTGGTGAAGGTGGAACATCTTTGAAGATGTTAAAGCAACTCTTAGGTGAACCAGATTCGGTAAGCACGAATAGTTATGGTGATACACAATCAATGTTTGTGACATGGCATGATTCATCCCTAGGAATTGCTAGCTACAGTCTCCTTTACAAATAATCCCAGCGACTGAAAAAGGTTATTCAGGTTTTAGTTTGGTGAACCATAATGAAAAGTCACATTAGATGAATTTAACGCAATCGTTACAGATGGATGGATCTCTCCTATGACCAAGCTATTGCACAGTTTGGTCAACCAGATAGTGAATCAGAATCGTTATTCTATGGTTCCTAGTTCGAATATCGTTTCTGGCATAACGCAAATGGGAAGCTTTTGGCGCTAACTTCGATATTACCTTTTAAAGATGGATACGCAACTGGCAAAAGGTCAGTACGGAATGAAATAGTGTTTACTCCATACTCAGAAAATGGTATGGAGTATTAGGCGTTTTTGTACCTATGTTTATCTATACTAGAATCAACAACAAAAAGGAGGAACGTATGAAAGAAAATGATTTATAACTATTACTAATATTAAAAGAATATATTGAGATGGGAAATGATAAAAATAGGTGAAGTACTACATTTAAAAGAAAGAACCAGAGAATGATATGATATGGAAGCTATCCTGGTAGAAGATAAGAATGAAATCCAATTGGTCATGTTATGAACTCTGTTAATAGTGTTATGAAAGGAACGCATTCTGCAGGGTATATCTATCAGAGTTTTTAAGGATTCAATTCTATGTGTACAGTGAAATTTATCTATCATGATATGATTATTGCACAGCTACAATATACCACAAGAAGATAGGAAGACATGCAGAAATAAATGCATGTTTTTCTTTACATTCAACATAGTTTATACAATTATTTTGAAAAACATACTTGCATGTTTAATATTCAAATTGATAATATAGTAATTACAAGAGTTGTGTAGCTTTGATGCAGAGTGAGACATTTGTCTTACTCGGAGGATTATGAATCATAGAACATTGAAATGTGGTGGCTGCCTCATCTGTTCTTTTTGAGGATGCGCTGCTTATTTAAGACCCGCTATCAAACCGGGATAAAGACTGCAAAGGTAGCTGATGGTACATATGAGGGTAAAGCAGAGCTTATGCAGTTGATGGTGAGATGAACTCAGCGTTGCATTTCAAGATAATAAAATTATATCGATTAAGACAATCAATTCAGACAGTACCGCAAGTATTTATAGAGCGATTGAGGAACGATTATTTCCACGTATCATCAATAGTCAATCTATCAATATTGATGACATAACTGGTGCGACAATATCTCAGTATCTCTGCAAAAATATATCATACAGACATCATTACATGAAAATGGTGGTAATGCGGATGAATGGAAGATGGAGTCCAAAATTGACAGATGTTGTTAAAAAGATGGCTATGATGTAATTGTGGTCGGTCTAGGTTCTTCTGGTATTTCCTCATATTTAAGTGCTGCAGTAATGGAGCGACCGTATTTGGCATGGATTCAGCTGCAAGATCGGTGGGTAATGGTGCAATGTCTGCTGGTGCTATGGCTGTGAATCCACAAACACAGGTTGCGCTGAATGATGGAAATCCTTTTGTGAATGAAGAGGATATGATTGAAGATTGGCTTTCCTATACAGATGGTGATGCCAAAGAAGAAATTATTGCAAAATCGTTCAAGAATCAGGTGAGACATTTGATTGGTTAGAGACGAATTATAGTTTCATTTACGGTGAAAAAGATGTTTGCTTTTCACCATCCAAAAATTATGGCTGTTATAGGACAACCACACGGATAAAGTCAGGAACGGATAAAGATACTGCATTTATAAACTCTATGAATCAAGCAACTGCTCTAAATTCTAAAAACGAATATATGACAGAGCTAACCGCAAAAAGAGTTACTAAAAGATACTGATGGAAAAGTGGTTGGAGTAAAAGCTGTTTCATATGATGGTACAACCTATGAAATTTATGGAAAGTCTGTGATACTAGCGACTGGTGGCTTTCTTGGAAATGAAGAGATGTGTGAGAAATACACAGGAAGTGTTTGGCATACTTATGGTATGACCTCAGTAATGGTGCAGGAATCAAATGGCACAAAGAGTAGGTGGCTCACTATTAAACCCTGATGCAGGGGTTGAAACACATATTGCACAGATTGCCAATATTATTCGCTGTGATGATGTGAGTGCAGATGACAAAGCAATTCTCACCTCATTACTTTTAGATACTAATGCAGTCATGGTGGATTCTTCAGGTAATTCTTTTAATGAACAAGCAGGAAACAATTTATCGTTTAATGCATGGTTAGCAGGAAAAGAATTTTATACTATTTATAATGCAGAAGAGATTACAAAAATGAAGACGAGCGAGTATATCTTCCTTTTATAAACCAACATTTTTATCGCAGGGTGGTAGTTATGAAGTGAATACCCCTGATTCCAAATATTGAAAATATTCCAGCAATTGGGGAAAAGTATGATGATGTAATAACAGCAGAATCAATTTCGAACTAGGAAATAAGTTAGGATTTAAATTATTGATTTCTGATGTACATGGTAAAACAACTGGAAAGTTCTATGCTATCAAAGGGGCAGTATATATCTATTCCACAACTGGTGGATTGGATGTAGATGAAAACTTCAACGTATTAACAAAGGAACACGAACCTATTTCAAATGTATATGCGGTTGGAAATGACTCCATGGGCGTGTTATTTGCGTCTAAAAAAGCATATATACATATGGTGGTGTTGCACAAGGATATGCATTAACTTGGACGACTAGCAGGATACAATGCATCAGTGAATACTAATAAACAAGAGAGCCGAACGGCTCTTTTGTTGTGGGTAAGATAAGATAAACAAAGGGAATGCCTATGACACAACATGATATCAAAAAGCTGTTTTCTTCGATGTGGATGGTACACTTATTTCACATCGTAAACATGCAGTACCTGTTTACAATTCATGCGATTGCACGTTTACGCAAGCAGGGATACTAATATTTGTAGCTACCGGTAGACATCCGATTGAACCAAAGAAGTTATTACCGGAAAGTTTGGAATTTGATGCATACCTCTGTTTGAATGGAATGTATTGCTTTAATCATCGTGAAGTCATTAGTACAAAGCCAATTCCACAAGATGATATAAAAGGACTGTTGAAGATATTAGATGAGAATCCATTTCCATGCACATTCATTAATACAGGATGAAATGATATGAACTTGCAAATGATTTTGGTGGCGGAAGGCAGCGAGATATTAGTTCTGATGTATCAAACACTAAGGATATATCAAATGTACTACAGGAAGAAATTCTACAAGTAATTCCTTATGGTCTAGATGATATAGAAATTAGCACCGTATTAGATTATATGCCTCATTGTAAGGCGACTTCTTGGCATAAGCGTGCAAGGGATATTATTGTCAAAGAAGGTGGCAAGGATATTGGTATTCAGGAAATCCTACAATACTACAATTTAGGACTTGTCTCAAATCATGGCTTTTGGGTGATGGGGATAATGATGTAAAGATGTTAGAGATTGTAGGCATCGCGGCTTTGTGATGGGTAATGGAAATGACAATGTGAAAGCTATGGCTGACTATGTAACAGATGATATTGATGAAGATGGTATTATAAAAAGCGTTGTATCATTATGGTATCTCTTCACGAAACACTCATAAAAATAATGATGGATTCTATTATAATGAAGTAAGAAAGAAGGTGTGAAATGAAGGAAGTAAATTATGTGATCTCAAAATTTCATCCTACAAATATGCTCGCAAATGAATGGATGATTGTATGCTGGAAATCAGGATGTTGGATACAATGGTATGACAGTTTCTTGGGGGACATTTTGGCTCTATATGGGATACAATGGAAAACATAATCTTCCTACGATACTTGTATATGTTCGACCTTCTCGTTATACGCTTGGATTTATGGAGAAGGAAGAATACTTTATAGTAAACCTTTACCACAATCACTAAAGAGACTTTGATGATATTCGGTTCAAAAATCAGGTCGTGATTGTGATAAATTTAAAGAGGCAAATGTAACACCAGGATTTACAGATTGTACTACTTATATCGAAGAGTCAAAGTATGTCTTTATATGTAAGAAGTTGTATACAGGTGATTTGAAAGAAGAAGGATTCAGTGTTCCTGGAATCGTAGAGGATTGCTATCCGAATAAAGATTTTCATCGTTTCTTCGTTGGAGAAATCGTAAAAAGTTTTACAGGCATGACAGAGTGAGTAATGAGTATAGTAATTCATAGCCTATCGATTATACTAATCATTCTTGTTGGTGCTTATTAATCTATTATGCAAAATATAAACACGATCCGATGGGTAAACCGTATTGATGTAGAAAAAGACGCATACTCTGTGGGTTGTTCGATTGGTGCCGTAATTGAATTTTGTGGGGATGTATCTGATAGGATCAGTTACCTTAGGGATTGGCCTAGGCATGTTAATAGGAATGATAATTGGTGTTACAGTACCAAAAATAAAGAAGAAGGAGAAAACATGACAGCAGAAGTAAAGAAGGAAGTTTCATTTGATGTATTTGGACAATTAGATTTTTCGTAGGTACAATCTTAAAAGTGGAAGATGTAGAGAAATCTACAAAACCAACGAAGTTAACAGTTGATCTTGGTGAGGAAGAACCACGTACAATTGTATGTAGCCTTCGTGAAGTACGTGAAGATTACAAGACTGTTGAAGGAAAACAGGCGTTATTTTTAGTGAATCTTGCGCCAAGAAAAATTATGGGAATTGAATTGCAGGATGTTAGTAACACTTGGTTATGATGATGGAATTGCGGATACATTATTATTCCCAGAACATCCATTACCAAATGGTACAAGAGCTTCTAAAAGAATTTTGTATGAATACCGGTATATTTGATATACATCGGTATTTTCTTTGATAGATGAAAGTGGCTCAACTCATCGCTTTTAGTTGAATTTGAGGATATTTAGAGATAGTCGATAAATATAGCGTGAACACTTTAGTGGTATGTTTACTAGATTCATGTTACAATTGGGAAATAGTAGAGGGAATCATGATTAATGATTCTACATATAAGAGAAATTACACATGTAGTGTGATTAACAAGCATAGGGAGAGAATATGAAAAATATCGCAAAGAAACTGTTGACTCACTATATTATCTGTAGCACTTTTGGCAGGATGTGCACCAACAACAAAGAAAGAATCATCCACACCGAAAGAAACACCAAAAATAGTCGATCCAGTTGATGTAAACGTAGCAGCTTTAAAGGACCAACATCACGGGTATGCGTTCAAATGATGAAGGAAAATGACGAAGGTAAGATTACATCCAACAATTATAAGTTTGAAATCTATCTGCAGTAGATGAAGTTACACCAAAGATTGTAAAGGAGATGTTGATATTGCGTGCAGTTCCTGCAAAATCTTGCAGGTCTGCACTTATAACAAGATGGAAAAAGAATCTACAGGTACTAGCTATCAACACATTGGGTGTTCTATATATCTGTGAAACAGGTGATTCTATCCACTCTGCAGCGGACTTAAAGCAAGACGATTTATGCAAGTGGTAAGGGTGCTGACTCCAGAGTATGCACTTAATTACATCTTAGAAAAATGGCTTCAAGTAGGAACTGATGCTACGATTGAATGGAAGAGTGAACACGCAGAATGTGTTCAGGCTTTTAGCACAAGATCCAAACGCTATCGCATAATGTTACCACAACCATTTGTTACTGCAGCTGCAGCTAAGAATGATAAGATTCATGCGGCATTAGACTTAATAAAGGAATGGATGCAATCCAAAAAGATGAAAAGAATAAGAGTTCATTGATTATGTGTGTAGTAGCGCGTAAAGATTTTGTGAAGCACAACAGAAGCGGTTGTGATTTTCAGAGAAGTATGAAGCATCTATTAAGTTTGTAAATGAAAATAACGATGAAGCAAAGCGACAATGATTGAATCATATGATATTGCGGGCAGCAGTCGCAAAAAAGCATTACCATTCTGCAACATTACATACATTGCTGGTAAGGAGATGAAAGAAAACTTTCAGGTTATCTCAGTGTATTAAAATGAACAGAATCAAGTCGTCGGTGGCAGCTTGCCGGAAGATGATTTCATTATGGAGCTAACTCAAATCAAAGATTAAAAATCTGGACTATACTATTTGGCTGTATGGCAAGCCATCAGTATGATATTAAATCAGAGATACTCACTGGTATCTCCTTTTACCGTTATTTTGCGACTGACAGAATTATTAAAAACAGTAGATTTTTACCAATCTATTATACGTTCACTTGTAAAATATTAGTTTAGGGTTTATAGTAGCGATGATTGTAGGAATTCTGATGGCTCTTTTGCTACAAAGTATAACTGGTTTAAAACATTTACTAGTCTCCACTTATCTTTACAGTAAAGTCGATTCCTGTCGCTTCCTTTATTATTCTTGTGCTAATTTAAAAGGATCGTACACAACTGTCACTGTGATTTCTTCTTGATGGTTTTTCCGATTTTCTATGAGAATGTGCGAAAAGGGATTGAGATGTGTGACCATCAGCTAAATAGAGATGGCAGATGTATTTGAACCATCCATCACACGTAGTTCGCTATATTTATACTTCAAGTATTCTTCCATACTTCCAAAATGCCTGCTCTCAGCATACTAGGACTTGCATGAAAATCGTGTATAGCAGCCGAAGTTATTGGTTTACCAAAGTTTTTCGATTGGTGAACACTACAACGAGGCAAGGTATATTTTGATACAGCTGATTTATTTTGCTTGGACACTTGTCATTATTATTTTGAGCACAGTATTGGACTTTGATGACTTTCATACGTCTGTTGATTAAGTATATAGAAACGGAGTGTTTATGATGGATACAATTCAATTACAGAATATTTGTAAAACATTTTGATCAACATCCCGTTTTTATAAATTGGAATCAAAACTTTAAAACAGGGATGGTACACGTCCTTAAAGAGTCCGTCTGGTTGTGTGTAAGACAACACTGTTAAGAATGTTAATAGTAGAAATACTCAGATTCAGGTACAATCACATCTCACAGAACTATCAAAAGCAGGGTAAGTCTCAAGAAGATAGACTCTGTGAGAATTTATGCTATGCAGAATGTTTTGATGGTAGTAAATAATCAATCTAAGAAAGATTTACTTGACCAATTAAAACAAGACTTTTTATCAAGTGGGTCTTGATGATAGTACCAAAAGGTATCTACTTTTATCTGGTGGTATGAAGCGCAGAGTTGCACTCTACGTGCTATGTACGCAAAGGCAGATATCATATTCTTTGATGAACCTCCTCAAAGGATTAGATGATACTACTAAAGCAAAAGTCATGCTGTTCATCAAAGAACGAATCAAAGATAAGACTGTCTTTTGGGTGCAACGCATGACGTAGATGAATATACAGTTTTTGATAAATATCAGCTACATGAATTATAATGAATGTAGCTTTTATATGAGGATAAAAATCTGTTTGGTAAGAAACCGATTTATGTAAAGTCTATGCAAATCGTTGTAGTAAAGCACTACTGTTTCAAAGCGAAGATGAATCAACTCAACCGAGAGATATTGTGATGGTTTCTATGCACGAGAAAGAAGTTCCGGCAATGGTTGTACAAGTTTCGTAAGATAAAGAATACAAATATAAAACCAGATTTTATCTTACGCAAAGCAGGATTCTTTGAAAGAAATAAACTATCTACAGATGTTCGTAATCGTGAAGAATGAAGAACTTGCATGGATTGATGATTGAACTATTGGAATGCGATGGATTAGGAAATGAGGCTATATGAAAAACAGAGATTATATAAAATCATTGATGCGACAACAAGATGAGATGATTGCATTAGGCAAAGAGTTGTTTATGCATCCAGAACTTGGTTACAAAGAATTTGAAACAAAAAGATGGTTCAAGAAGAACTTTCGCTAAGTATGGCATTCATGTGGAAGCGGGAATATTTTGAGACTGGCTTTCATAAGCATTGGAGAAGGGAAGCTACATATTGGACTAATTGCGGAACTAGATGCAATTCCTGTAGAAGGACATCCATGTTCAAATCCAAAGGACCATGCGGCACATGCATGCGGACATAGTACGCAAGTCACAATTATGGTGAATGCAATCATTGCGTTAAAGAAACTCAGGTTTATTAGAGAAAAAGGAAAAGTAACATTGTTCTTACACCAGCAGAAGAATATACCGATTTAGACTATCGACGCAAACTCATTCAAGAAGGGAAAATTCAATACATCGGTGGAAAGATGAACATGCTAGAAGCTGGTGTATTTGATGGCTGTGACTGTATTATTCACTTACATGCGATGGGTTCTACATATGCGTATGGCTATGGTTCTTCACTTGCTGGATTTAAATACTAAGAAAATTATCTTCAAAGGAAAAGCGTCACATGGTGGGGTATTACCACATTTAGTATCAATGCGCTCAATGAATTTACATTATTCAATACAGCCTTAGGGATGTTGCGTGAAACCTTTGAAGAAAAGGATATGGACATGTTCATGGGATTCTGACAAAGGGTGAGATACGATTAACAGTGTTCCTTCAGAAGTAATCTATGAATGTTATATTCGTACCTTAAATCAAGATAAATTATTAGAAATCGATCACCAGATTACATCGATGGCACATATCATTGTGCTGCCGCATTAGGCGGAAGTGTAGAGTTTGCGGTATGATAGGTTATCTACCATTTACACCAAATCCAGTACTTAGCGAAGTTGCATATCAGAATATCTTGGATTACACAACAGAAGATAAAAATCATTGCAAAATGAAAGAAGTATTGCAGGTGGTGATGTTGGTGATGCATCCTGTTTCTATCCGATGATCTCAGTTTGGATATAATGGTTTTAGTGGTGCACTCACGGGGTGGATTTAAGATTGTAGACTCATATAAAGCATTTATAGAACCAGCAAAAATTGTATGTGGATGTATCGTTAGATTTATTGGAGAAACCAGAGTTAATTGAACAAATCAAAGTTTCATCACAGTATGGATAAAGAAGTATATAAAACATATCTACAAGGAAAATAATTGAGAGAGAACTGCTATCAAAAGATAGCAACTTTTTAAAAATATTTGACTATTGGTCGCAAAATCTATATGATTAAATTGGGAGTAATAAAGGGGAAATTCAAATGACAGATACAGAAAAAGAATGCAAGCATGGTTTGTCCAAAAATGTGAAAGTGAACTCAAAGATTGAGGCATATAACGATAATTACGTATCAAATCGTATGTCCCGGCATTGTGATTACAAGAGAATTGAACTAAAGAAAGTCCACTGCAGAGCAGATGGAACATGAAGAAAAACATCGTCATGTAAAAAGAGGATATTTTGAGTGCAAATGATGAAATTGAAGAGATTAAAAAGAGACGTACTGCAAGAGAATCGGAATTTCGATTAGTATATTATTATTTGCGGTGATTATTTTTAATTTTATTGAAAAAGATGAATCGTCCTAAGGTCGATCCATTTTTCTAACGTAACCATTGAATGCTCAGGTATTGATGGTAAAGGGAAATGTCAAATGAAATTAGAGATACCAAAGATGATAAAGGAAAAATCGTTAATACAGGTAAAAATCAAATACCGATTTCTAAACTGATGAATTTTCAAATGATGATACATTTACAGTGACAGCAGAAAGTGATACATATCAACTTACAGAAAAATCAAAGGTGTATACTGTTAGTGGTCTTGATGAATATCTGAAAAATGTAGATGAACTGAGTCAAGATAATATTGATTTATTTGTTTCAGAAGCTCTAGCAAAAACAACCTGATGTTACTAAGAATTCATCTGGTGCTACATTTAACTCCATAAAAGCCAAAAACTCATCGTTATGTCTAGTGACCAAAATAGTACAGTCTATGTGATTTCTGAAATTAACTATACGTTACAGGATGGTACAAATGTTTCGTATTATCTTTCTACATACTTTAAAAATGTAGTGCTTAGAAAGAACAGTAGTGGTGAATATTCTGTGGCTCATGGAGAATCTATGTATACTGGGAATATGATTAATCTAGTTGGTGGTAGATTCTTTACTGGATATGTGCAAACAAGAGGCAGCTGAAGCAGCAGCTAGAACAACACAAACACCAGATTCAGACTATTCCGCAATTGATATTAAGTAAACGTTATCCATGTGATAACGTTTTTATACATACATGCAGTAATATAAAACCTGTTTCCTATTATGATGATATCTTTGTTATAATAGATCTGCAGAGGTTAACTACATGACATATCACTATGAACCAGATGGGTCTCATAACATGTCTATCTTCATCATACTGAATTGTAGTTATAGTGGTTTTGTTATTTGCATACGCAAAAACATAATAAAAATTGTTAAAGATTTCTTTTAACACTTGGATTATTCTTACAAGTAGTTTTGTTTTTCTGGTATTCTGGAAACCCAGTTTTATTTATGAAAGAAGGACTACCAATGTATCATTGTCGATTATCCGCAATCATGTTTGCGGTATCTTACTTCTTGAAGAAAGAAAAGTGGATGCGACATTTGCATGGCTAGGTTTACTTGGCGCAATCATTGTATTCTCATTTTCATGATCCATCTCCATTCCTATGGCTACACATCACCAATATTACGTATATTGACAGTCATATGTTACTGGGGATGTCTGCAGTCATCATTTTTGTGTCAAGAGGAAATTGAACTGAATATAAAAAGATATTTTTCTTATATACAGTAACGATGAATCTTGTAGATTTCTTTTGTGAATCATTTTTATGGGGAGTAACTATGGTTATCTAAAAGCTTTTACCAAAAATGTTTCCTTTGATTTTATGCCAATACAGTTATTCTTTATACTTTCTGTACTCATAAGTGTCATAATTATCGTTACAGAAAAAGATATATTCAGTATATTCATGGAGACTCATCATAAAAAATGTTGAGGAAGATCATCATTTAATGGTAAAATAGATAAGTATTATAGTTTAAAGAGGATTTTATGGACGATATCAAGCAGGGATGTAGAAGGTATTTTTAAAAGAGAAACCAAGGAATTATTCTTTCTTTCGATTGCTTGCATTATTGGTATTGGTTTGATGACATTACCAAGAGTAATGCCAAAGTAAATGTTAGCAAAATCAAAAACAGTGCATTGATGTTTAACGCTGATGATAGTAAGCAGGATGGTAAATATACTTTACATCGATATTATAGGGTAATTGATGATTATAGTGCATTTATCAAGGTTCAGATTATTACTATGTAGCAGTCGATGACGCATCGTTTATCAACGTCGTTAAGATCGATCAAAGCATCTACAATCAGATGAAGGAACAATAGCTTTACTAGTCAACACGTGGTGATGACACAACTGGAGAGTTAGCACCAAAGCCATATCGCTTATATGGTGTAGAAGTATTTGTCAGATGAACACATCAACGCTATTGCGGGTGCTATAATAAAACGAATGCAGAGACGTGCAAGTATGTAGGCTCTTACTACTCTCTAATGGGGTTGAATCCAATAAGGATACATGTCAGAGTATTATTCTTAGTAGGTATTGTATTTACTATTGGTGGTGCAGCTCCGCATTTGAATGCACAAGAAAACAAGAATATTGAAAAGACAATCGCATACCTTGAAAGTACAGGTAGACTATATGAAGCGTGGAATGAATTACTAGACATACTCTACAAACGCATAAGGATAGCTATTTCAGTCATTCTAGATAACTATGTAGTTTCGAAACAGAACGGTATGATGAGACCATATGAAGATATTCTTTGGGCATATCGTTAAGTGTCATGAGAAGAAACTTCGTTGTCGTAAATCAATACGCATTATGTCGTTTGGTTGATGGTGACAAGAGGAACTGACACCTCCAGGCTTTTGGTAAGAAGGGCGCAATTGAGGAAATCTCAAATACAACTATGCGATGAAGAATCCTCTGTTCTATTAGGTTATACAAACGAAAACCAACGTGCATATAATGAAATGACAAAAACGTTAAAAGAAGATATGTCTCACAGAAATGTAGGAACATATTTTATTTTTCGCAGAAGATACGCATGAATGGGTATGCTATAATGAAAGCCAAATGAGAGGGATTCTATGATTAAAAGAGCGTCAATTTTATCAATACTTAGTAGCGATGATGATACTTCTTGTGATTCAAGAGATTATAAATTTCTGTGTACAAATGCTAGATACAGTCATGGTGGATCTTTTGGGGATGCGGCAGTATCGGCAGTCACCTTGAGCAGACAGCCATATTTTATATTTAATGTCTTTGGTGTTTGGCTTGACTTCTGCTGGGGCAGTTATGATTTTCCTCAATATTGTGACAGAAGAATATCGAAGCATCAAACATATCATGAGTGTTATGTTATGGTCAGTTATCGTCGTATCTGTACTATATATGGGAGCTTGTTGGTTATTTCCACGACAAATCATTCATATATTTGCAAGTGATGAAAAGTTAGTAGAACTTGGTGTATCCTTATCTTCAAGTAGTTGTTGTTTCATATCTATTGAATGGATTATCCATGTGGTACTTCATCATTATCCGCAAAAGGAAAATGTTAAAATCAGTGCAGCTGTATATACGATCTTTCTGTTAATCTAATCTGTAATTATCTTTGATTTATGGAAACTTTGGTTTTTCCAAAAGCTAGGTGTTGCTGGAGCCGCAATCGGTACGATTTTTCGCAAGAGCTTTTCAACTTGTATGTGCAAGCATATATGCGCGTTATCACGAAAAGGATATGCGATTTGACTTGCGTGATATTTTTGATTTTGATAAAACGATGATTCCTATATTTCCATTTAAGTCTGCCTGTAATTGGGGATGATTTGATTTGGAGTTTGGCGGTATCTACACGAGTTAGCCATCATCGGTAGGATGAGTAGTGATTATGTTGCGACTGTTTCATCGCAAGTGTTGCTCAACAATTTGTAATGATTCTTGTCTATTCCATGACGAAAAGTGCTACGATTACTACAGGAAAAGCAGTTGGCAAGGTAATTATGGAGCGTGTTAAACAAATCGGTAGAACATGGTGTTATCTGCGTTTTGTAGGCATCCTTGCGTGTGGAGTTGTACCTTTTCATACGTACACCAGTATTATCTCTCTTACCCAAATGTAACAGTTGAGACTAAGAATCTTGCGTATCAGTTTATGACTGTTATCGCTGGTATTATGTTATATATAGGAATTGAAAAATACGTCAATTGTAGGATTTTACGTAGGGTGCAGGGATATGCATTATGCATTCCTGTATTGATGCCGGTTGTATGTGGTTTATTGGCTTTACCAATGGGATTACTTTAGTGGCCTTTTGTTTGGAAAATCACCTGTTACGTATGTATATTTCTTCTGCGCTCTGATATTATTTTCAAAATTATTCTATGTATTCGTCGTATTTTAAAGGGCGAATACATTAAAGACTTTACACGTGACCCTGCATCCTAGGAGGTACTGTGTATTACGGAAATATAAAAGAATATGACATTGCGGATGGTCCGGGTGCGTGTATCACTCTTTGTATCGGGTTGACAAATCGTTGTAAAGGGTGTTTTCAACCACAGACATGGAGTTTCTGTTATAGCAATTTATATACCGAAGAAGTTGAAAAATCGTATTCTAGATGCTCAGGAAGAGAGTATACAAGGACCAACACTTTGGTGGAGAAACCATTTGAACCAGAGAATCAGGTAGAGCTTGTCAAACTTCTTCGTAAAGTAAAACAGCGCTATCCAGAAAAAGATTTATGGAGCTATACAGGCTTTGTCTATGAACGTGACCTTTGTAAAGGGTGGAAGAAGACATACTGAAGTTACTGATGAAATGTTGGACTTATTAGATGTTTTTGATTGATGGACCATTTATGTGGCAGAAGAAGAATCTTCGTCTGATGTATCGTGGCTCAGAAAATCAACGTGATCGATCTTAAGAAAAACCCGCAAAGAGGGAAGGTTGTACTACTAATCGAATGAGAGGAAAAAGAATTCCATTCTCTTTTTTTACTGGTATAGTAATGATTGCATGGCTAAAAGATTAGATATATTCGCCATGTATGTACTAAATGTTGTATTTGGAAAATAAAAATATAAAAGGATTTTATCTAGATGATGTAGATAAAATAGTAGTATTCTTTGATGGTTATCTATGTTCAAGAATACGGCGCATCTTTTCAAAGGACAACGAAATATCGCATTCTAAAGAAAGAGGAGTTGATTATGAAGATAAGAACATCTAGGACATTTACAGATTATCGTGTCCTCATCACTGTTTGGCTTAATGCCGTTGATTACAAAGATGGCGTATAGCTATGGTGCAACCCTCAATTACAGTTGCAGGTTTTGTCGTTGTTTCTACGCGACAATCATTTTGCGCTATTTTGCACACTCATGAAGAAAAATATCTTCTCGATTGAGCGTGCACAAATAATTCCATGTTAAAAATTATGATTCCATTTGGATTAATTCCTGTTGCGCTTATTTAATGCCTATACATATTTGGATTCGGGTATATGAACGATTCTGTTTTATACACATCCAATCTTTGTTATGTTATTGTCAATTCTGATGTACCATGCATTTCCATCTAAGAAACAAATACTATGTATGGTTTTATGTTTAGCAGTATCATCCTATTAAACGCAATTCAAGGGAAGTTAAGATTGTTGGTGTAGCTATCGCAATTTTGCAGGATTTATCTATACGTCTATGTAATTGCTTTGATCAGAAGGGGATTGATGAAATCGATCCAACTGTACTATCCTTCTGGATTAACTTATTTGCGTCCATTGCGGTAGGTGTCATTGGCATCGCTAGTGGTCAGCTGATGATTGTTAGCAGAACCGATGGGACAGGTATCTATGTTTATCCTGCGTTAGTGGTGTCTGTTATTGCGGTCTTACTATTCCAACATGGTGTATTAATTACTGGTGGTTTAAAGGTTTGCACATTTAGTACATTTGAACCACTCATGTTTATTTATCGGTGATTGTATTCCATGAGTTATTAACAGTACATCAATGGATTGGAATTGTACTCGTCCCTTGTATCTGTTATTCTACTTGTCATACCATTTGGAGCGAAAAAGAAAGCTAAATTTATAGGGAGATACACATCTTGTAGCTCTTTTTATAGTGCGTTTTGAAAGCGAATAATATTGAGCTGACGAGCAAAACGAAAAGTATTATGATTTAACTCAGTTAGTTTGGTGTAACTAACTACTGAAAATTATGCCGGAAAGAACTCATTAGAATATTGCACCGACATTAGCCGGTGTCAAGACAGGGAACCTTTAACTGTGGTTATTCTTTGTAAAGAACAGTTAACGAAACAGATTGCGGAAATCAATCATCGCTTCAGGAATTGTGATCTCAGAATGACTGTCCTTAGTTATCCAAAGCCGATCGAGCACTTATATATTCTGTATCGACCAACATGGTTGGCAACAGATTTATCGAAAGAAGATGTTATTTTCGATTCTGAAAGAAAGAGGGATCCTATTGAAGATATGTCTGCATGTATTGATGTATTAAGTCAACGCATTCAATCATCAGGGCAGCGTGCATTCCCGCATGAAATTGGATGTTTCTTGGGGTATCCAGCAGAAGATGTTCGAGGTTTTATTGAGGATAGTAAACCTTGTAAACTTGTCGGAACTTGGAAAGTTTATGGCAATGAAGAGATGGCAAAAACATCTATTCCAAATATATGAGAAATGCACATATGCATATTTGGAACATTTTGAAAAAGGAATGTCTTTAGAGCAGTTAGTTAGATTTGTCTAAATTAAAGGAGGAAAAATCATGAGTAAAGTAGCAGTTGTGTACACAAGCACAACAGGTAAACACAGAAAAGATGGCAGAGGGCTGTCGCTGAAGGTGCAAAGAGCAAGGGAGCAGTAGTTGTTGTTTTAACAGCAGATGCATTCAACGCTGGTGAAGTAGCTAATTATGATGCAATCGCATTTGGTAGCCCAGCTATGGGTGTTGAGCAGCTTGAAGAAAGCACTTTTGAACCAATGTTCGCAGATGTTGAAGGTAGCCTAGCTGGTAAGAAGGTTGGACTATTTGGCCCCTATGGTTGGGGTGATGGCGAATGGATGCACATCGGCAGGATCGGTAGCAGCAGATGGAGCTGTATTAGTACAAGATGAAAAGTGCAGGCAACTATGAACCTGATGATGGTATTAGCACAGTGCAAAGTATTAGCGTAGTATTAGCTTAAGAAGATAGAATGAAAAAACTGTCACTTTCTAAAAGATGGAAGGTGACAGTTTTTATAATTTCTATACAAAAGGTAATCCCTTTATTCGGATTACCTCATTAATTTGCGACACCATGATGTGCAGTATAGCTACCTGACGTTAGGGAAGAGAAATGATATCCATTCTGTAGACCCCAGATAATAATACGTTCTACCGCATCAACTGAGAAACCTTTAGAATCATGCTGTAACACAACAGAAGGGCGATTATTTGCGGAAACATTTTGGACTTGAGTTGTTACATTCTCAAATACTTCATCTGCAGTGGAAGCTCCGCCCGCATCACCACTGGATACATTCCAGTCAAAGTGAAGTATAGCTCTTTAAAGCAGCTTGTCTTACTAATGCTGTCATGATACCAGAAGTATAGTTACGACTGACTGTATTAGAAGAACCACCTGGGAAACGGAATAGATTTTGCGTATGTTCCTGTCTGTTGATAAAATGATATTATTCATTGCGTTAAAGTCATTCCAGAATGCATCAGTACTGGAATATACATTTGAGTAATCATGCGTGTATGAATGCTCCGCAACAACATGACCTGCTTTGTGCTTCCTTTTGAATCATATAGATATAATCCGGTTGAAAAGCAGTTATGAAGAAGGTTGCTGGGATGTTGTACTTGCAAGTACATCTAATAGACGTTGTGATGTGCACTTGGTCCATCATCAAATGTTAAGTAGATTGTTTTATTGTCTTCGCTTTGAATTTGATTTGCAGGAAGATCTTGTACATGCACGATTCGTTGAACAGTTGTTTCATTATTATGTGCATCCTTGCATGTATAGTAAGAGTATAATCACCAGGAGTATTGACATCCACACCACCACTAACGACTGTGTTTGCGGTAATATCTCCATCAAGATCATCGATAGCTGTATAAGAATCCGCAAACTCATTTCCGCGTATCCATGTAATATCATTACCACCCACAAGTGTAATAACTGGACCTTTACGATCATCATAAACAATCTTGCGTTCTACTAGTAGCTTTATTACCGTGAGAGTCAATAACTTTATAGTTACGACACCATCTTTTTTTCTTCACGTACAACTTTATCAGTTAAATCACCATCAAAATTATCAACTGCAGTATATCCTTCTTCTTCATATGGATGATTGAAGAGGGTATAACTATCAGGATTAGATGCAAGTGTAATCTTTGGTGGAGTCGTATCTTGTACAACGACCGTACGTTCTTGAGATGCCTTTAATCCATCTTTTTTCAGCTGTGTACTCAATTTTATAAGAACCTAATTTACTCGTATCAACTGTACCTTTTGTTTCGACATCTATTTTTTTCACGAAGGAAGCTAAGAATCGTACCTTGTTTATAGGCTACAGCACCTTGATCTTCATAGTTTGATTTATATTCTACTAGCGTTGTTTGATCGCCATTAACATTAATTACGACTTCCCATTTATTTAACAATAGTACAAGACTTGCACTAAATAAAAATAAGACAGTAACGAAAATCAAAAACTTTGTTAATGGTTTTTGGATTGTCTTTTTATTCATATAAATACCCTCACCATCTATTCTAACATCAATAACAATAAAAAGAAAAAACCACCAGTTTTTATCACTGATGGTTTCTAAGATTTTTATTTACTGAACAGATCTTTAGCCTTGTCGATTAAGTTTTCACCAGCTGCCTTCGCTGCGTTAGCTACTTTCTGTAAATCATCAAGATCGAGCTTACCATCTTCGCCAAGAAGACCCTTTACGATGTCGTTCTTCTTCACTTCAGCAGCGATACGGTCAAAGTCTTCCTTTGTTAACTTTCCATCATCGCCTAAGATTCCCTTTTAATACTTCATTGTTTGCTGCGAAAGTCTTTTAACTTTTCAGGACTCTTCTTTAATTCTTCAATCGCTTTATTAGCTAATTCTTGTACATTAATATCTGACATTTTAATTTCTCCTTTTAGGGTTGAAGATATCATAGAAGATATTTATCTTCTATACAAGCAAAACTATTTTCGTCTCACTTGTATCCTTTGTAGATGTGATAGGGAAGTGGATTTCATCTGCATAGATAAAAACTTTCGATACGTGAAGTATATTGTTGATTGTATCTAGAATTCTAGGCATTTGCTCATCTGCGTTATCTGGTTGAATACGCTTCGACAATAGGAACTTCAATCATACCGAAAAGTTGGGTTATGCATGATTTTGTCATGCCATTCTGAATCGGCTAGAAGTACACTGTATGCATGTTTACCTTTTTCATTTTTGGGATACTAGCCAAAGTTCAATGCCAAGTGTGTCGGTGGTCTAATGCAATGATAAACTTTAGATAGCGGTCATATAAAACGCATCATGAATAGAGAAAGTAACTGAAACCATAAACCCAGGTGTAATCTCACTGACAGTGAACATAGAAGGATGGAATTATGTAACTTCGTAAAATAGTTCATGATTTCGATATATGCAACCTGTATATCACCTTGATTTACTACTTTTTGATAGGGTATCAAGATAATAGTTCATATCTTTTGCCATAGAAACAACCTCCACATAATCAGATTATACTATATAACTTTAAGATTATATGATTTTATCATACTCATGATTCATATATAATAAAGGACGGAGGTTCATTCTATGAATTTTGATAAATTAAAAAAATAACAGCCGTAATATTCCCAAAGATCAATAGGACTAATTATACTGGCGCTTGCTATCTATTATGTTGTTTCAGACGTCGTAGTTAATCTTGGAAATAGTTTCTTTACGGATGAACAAATTGAAGCACTCAGTTATTATTTCTTTTGATACAGTTATCTGTGTACTAACATGTATCTTGTTATATGCGGTGTATTACTTTACTTCTAGAAAGAAAACTGGGTCTGTATTAGTGAATTCTAAGATGCCTAAATGGTTGATTGTTCCATTTGCAATTATAATTACACTTGGTATGGGTTTAGTGAGTGCACTATGGTTAGACTTTGCATACAATCAGCTTGCAGATGTTCCATTTGTAGCACAGAGCGTTGAAAGCTTTGACTCTGCTTGGTCTACAATTGGAGAAGATCCATATATTTGGGTATGCTTATCCGTTGTTATCTTTGGCCCAATCGCAGAGGAGTTACTATTCCGTGGTATTATTCATAACTCGATTAAGAAGGTATGTAATCCATTTGTCGCAATTATATTATCTGGTTTGATGTTTGGCATCTGGCATGGTGAATTTGTACAGTCTGTATATACAACATTCTTTGGTATCGCTCTAGCAGTGGTATATGAATACAGCGGTTCTTTATGGGTACCGATTGGTATGCATATCTTGAATAACTTTACATCCACATTACCACCAGCGCTTGATACAACTTCTAACTACTTACTAATCACACGCATAGAAGAGATTAGTTTCCTACCTACAATATTATTACTTATCTACATGATTCATACTATCCATAAGAAGGAGAAAGAAAACCATGAAATTAATTCTGTATCATGCTAATGCAATGATGAAAGAGATTGCTGAAAATTGGGCAAAAGAAAATCAAATTGAAGTAACTGTATTATCTGAATTATTAACTGCTGAAAGTGTAAAACTTGCGAAGGGTTATGACGGAATCATCAACTCACAAGCTGCAGGAACAATCGACAAAGAAATCTATAGCACATTACGTGAATATGGCATTCGCCAGATCGCGTTAGTTAGTGCAGGATATGAATTATATGATTTAAAACTTGCAACTGAAAATAACTTAGTTATCACAAATGTTCCTAGTTATTCACCAGAATCTATCGCAGAATATACAGTATTAACTAGTTTAAACCTTGTACGTAATAACAATACTATCATCGCTAACGTCGCAAAGAATGATTTCCGTTGGCAACCATCTATCTGTGGAAGAGTTATGGGTGATATGAAAGTTGCGATTATCGGAACAGGTAGAATCGGACAAATCACAGCGAGATTATTCCATGGATTTGGATGTGAACTTGTTGGATTTGATCTATATCAGAATGAAGGAATTAAGAGTATCTTGACATATAAAGACTCGATTGAAGAAGCTGTTAAGGATGCAGATATTGTTTCCATTCATATGCCTGCGACAGCAGAGAATCACCATTGCTTTAATTATGAGATGTTTAAGAAGTTTAAGCCAGGTGCCATCTTACTAAACATGGCAAGAGGTTCTATTGTTGATACAGAAGGATTATTAAAGGCATTAGATGAAGGAATTCTATCTGGTGCAGGTATTGATACCTACGAATATGAAATGCCATATATTCAAAAGGATTATCAAGACAAGGCAATTGAAGATGAGGTCTTTGCACGTTTAGTACATCATCCACGTGTGATGTATTCACCACATATTGCTTACTTTACAGATGAAGCAATCAAGAACCTCGTAGAAGGTGCATTAAACGCTGCAGTTGAAGTGATTACAACAGGCACATCTAAATCTAGAGTAAACTAGGCATATTCTTTGATTTTATGCTTACTTTTGACTATCATCAAAGTAAGGAGTAAAGAAAATGAAAAAAATATTGATTCTCGCTTTATCATTGTTTTTAGCTGGATGTATGGTTACTAAGACAAGTGAAACATCCAGTAGCTATCAAACAATTACATCAACAGAGGCTCAAAAGATGATTGAAGAAAAATAAGGATGTAGTCATTCTTGATGTTCGAACAGCAGACGAGTATGCAAGTGGCATATCCTCAACGCTATCAATCTTTCCAATGAAGATATTCAAGCAGGTAAGGTGGATAGCTTAAAGGATAAGAAACAGCTCATTATGGTATATTGCCGTAGTGGTAACCGTAGTCGTCAAGCAGCACAGAAACTAGCTGAACTAGGCTATACAAATGTTGTAGACTTTGGTGGTATCCAAAGTTGGCAAGGAGATATTGAAAAGTAAAAACTGGTTAAAAACCAGTTTTCTTTATGATAAATGCTCAGCTTTGCAAATTTCTTTTTCATGTTGTAAAGCAAACCAAAGTTTTGTACCATCACCAATCTCATCAGATTCTAAACGTATGGGTGTAAAGTTTAACTTCTCCATGATACTTGCATTCACTAGACGACGAGGTTCATCAACCTCGAAAGAATAGTAATAAGGTTCTGGCTTTGTATCAGGCCCATATTGTGCAATATCAGGATCTAGTGCAATAGCAGTATATAAATCCGTATTCTCATACGAATAACGTAATGCATGGTCTTTAATCATCTGTACCATGTTACGGAATATTGATTGTCTACGATAGGCAGTAGTTACATATGCATTTGTAACTAGTAAAGCTTCTCCTGAAACTAATAGTGAGGAGCTTTCTTTATTTGGCGGATAAGTAATATTTGGAAAGTAATTTCCACATAGACAATAATGCTCAAGATAGGTCCAATCAGATTCGTCTGCACAGAAGTTAAATACTTTCTCATTGGTTAATAGTGTATCCATGGATGCATGTAATCCTGAGATATCCGCAATAATCGTATCCCCTCATATACTAATATTGTGATACGTTCTAATACATTACGATCAATCTCACTAACGTGCTTAATCTCTTTACCGTTTGATGAAATCACTGGTAAAGCAAATAAACAGTATACATAGTTACCAATAGGTAAAAACAGAATAATAGTCAGTATGAATATCGTACCAATCTAAAAAGAGTATATGTATCATTTGGTAAATACTTCTCAATCGAGTTAATGCTTTTGTTAAGTATGTTATCGAAAGGTTATCCATGATTGAATTTTTAACATTTTTGATGATAAATGGATGGGAAATTGAATACAAGAATATCCATTGTAAAAATACAGATAGTATGTATTTTACAATTTAGTAATAGAACTCGACAAAAGGAGAACTGGGATGAAGACAGTAATGGATAATATACAAATCATTTTCGAACTACGCTTTGGTTATGTTGTAAATATATTCTATAAAATAAAAATAAACCAATGCCTAAACAGTTAGATTTATTAAATGAATGGTTTCTCGTTGATTGTTCAAGAAAGGAATAATGAAGGTGTAAAAAGAGGCTCCAACATACAATGATCTAGAACGGATAATATATGCTACAAAATATCAACATACATTTTATGGTACAGGTGATGTTCGTGTAACACATATCATTGGAAAATTAGTTGAACGACATCTAGTAATCAGGAAAAAGAGCGAAAAAGTGCAGAACTGATTCAAAAGAAGATTTCGAATTATGCTAAACGGGAATCAAGTTATGATTAAAACATTTTCAACATATTGGTGAGAAGATAAAATGATTTTTGATCAAAAACAACAGAAAATCTTTTCACACTTGAAGAATTTATAATGCAAAACCGCTTTCGAGATATTACGAAAAGAAGAGTATATAAGGAAAACGAACTCTTTTCGTTTGATGATGAAGTATTTGACCAGATTATTTATAATTCATTTTATCAATTACAATTACAGAATCATGATAGTTTAATCAATGCTTATCTTTGGTTATTACTTGGTAGTTTGCTTAGAAATGAATGTGGACGTATCACACGTGCGTACGATAGTTCATTTGTGCCATTATATAAAACACCTGGGGAATCAGAAACATTATTAGACAAATTGAACTACTTAATGAATCGGAAGAATATTCACCATATTATGTCGGAGATGACATGGATAAACGATATCCTGGAATAGAGTGGTATTGTGATGAATGTATTGATCATTTAAATGAGCAAGAGGGATTTGACGATCATTTGCCAGTATGGCAATGCAGAAAATGTGTTATTTAAATATTATTGGTGATGAAGAAATCTATATGAATAAAGAGGGATATGACCATCAAATACAAAAATTTGATATAGATTTATTACAAAAAGCCATTAAAGATAGAAAAAGAAATAGAAAAATGACATGGATTAAATTCATGTCATGGGTATTTAATTTAACCTTTCAATAGAATAATCTGTACTTGCATGCATGAGAATTCATAAAATACACGTGATTTTCTGGAAATACAATACAACGAGGACAGGGAGGGTTTATGAAAAACTGATACAATTAATTGCTAGTATTTTTTATTGTCATTTCAATGACAGCTTGCAGTAGTAATCAAGCAACAAAATAATACATCAACAAAAACTACTGAAACAAAAACAATTGTTAGATTTGAGGAAAATGGATTCAAGAAATAAAAAGATGAAGGATATGTAGTGCGAAATTGTAAGGATGGACAGATTGGTGTATTCATAAATTTTAAAGAATGATGAGATTCCATGGACATACTGGGTTGGTACATATGATGCTCCAAAAGATAGTAAAGATGAATACAAATGGACATCCAAAAATACATATACTGGTAATGGTTTGATGGCATCTAACGATAAAGAAAAAGAGTTTACTTATAAAGATGGAAAAATAAGTTTTCTTATACAATCCAAGGTAAAACTGTAACTATAAACTTGGTGAGAGGAGATTGGGAGACAAAAAAATATTCCAAGTGATGCATTCAGTTCTTCGCAAGATACAAAACATACTTCAGAAAATAAACAGGCAACAGAGTCAACGCAGAATGATTTTTCAACCATTGGAAATCTGAGATTATGGATGGTATCTCTAATGGGAAAATACTTATATTATTATGTAAAAATATATAATCCAAATAAAAAAATGTTGCTGTAAGATACCCATCCTTTAAATTACAGGCACGTAGTAGTGATGGAAGTTTATTAGGAATGAATGATCAAACTCTATCTATCATTTATCCTGAACAGGAGTTTATCTATGGGTCGCAGGCATTTAGCGTAGATGACGTGCCAGCCTCAGTTGAATTCACTATGATGGATGTAAAAGATAGAAATCGTGTCAATATTAAATTACTTGGCTCTTATGAGCCACTTCAGTCAATTAATACAGCAGTTCGTTCAGATAAAATTTTAGGAGAGGTATATAATCCGAATTCGGATACTTATAATTCAGCCATGGTAGTAGCAATATGCCGTGATGAGAACGGAAATTTTGTGAAAGTAGGTACTGACTTTATTTCTGATGTTCAAGCAAAATCAAATACTGCATTTTCTATGTATGCATATGATACATCTTCGTTCTATAGCGTTGAGTATTACGCATATCAGTGGTAGAAAAACATGCATGATTCTACTAAGAATCATGTGACATACTATTTGATGATTATGATGATTTTATGCTAAATTGAAAATTGAAGAGTGATTTATTCTGCTAATTTATAAATTGCCGCATTTAGGAAATAGATTAGTATTGAGATAGATAATTTATATTAATATCCTTTAGATAGAGGTATTCAATGATTACTTTAATAGAAAGACAAATTGAAATTATAACCTTATTGTTATTGAAAAGATGATTGGTGCATTGCTGAAAGATCTTGAAGATGCATTTTCTGTTAGTAATCGTACAATCCGTAATGATATAGCGCAAATAAAAATATTTTTAAATACTTATGGTGCGGAATTAAAATCAGAACCACATAAAGGTTATCTAGTTATTGCAGATATTGATTCAAGACATAAGATTCTAGGCGACTTGAATCTGCAAAAGTCTCTATCCCAAGAAGAAATAGTAAAAGCAATTTGTATTCTTTTTATTGAGCTTTTGAATGTACAAATATAACAAGTTGGCCTCATATTTAGAAATAAGTAAGCACATTAATAAAGTATATGGATGCTGCTGAAGTAGCTTTTAGCAAATCGTAAAATAACAGTATGTAAAATAAAAGGAAAAAGGTTTAAGTATTCTAGGAACTGAATTTAATATCCGTGAATACACAAAGCAATTAATTAATGAATCAGAATTAAGTAGTTTTTATAGTGGCAATTACTGAGAAAACTTTCCTAAATGGATCATCTTTAAAAATTACTAGACAAATTATCAGTGATATTGAACTTAATTCTAAAGTGCATTTTTATGAACAAAGAAGGCTAGAACTTCTATTGAGCTATTGTTTATATCGAATTTCAATGGGGAAGACAATTACGGAATATGACTTAGATATTAAAAAGGGTATTTCTATCAAAGGTAGTGAATGTAATTTGTTTTATAAATCATTAAAGACATTTCCGATATCAGATTATGAAAAATTATTTTATATCAATATTATTAGAAACGAAGGTTAAGCATTTAAATAAAAACATGATAACAACAGTGATGCTGAACAACTTGCAAAATTTCTTATGAAAAAAACTGCAGTTATTTGCATCCATTTAGAAAAACAAAAATACAGAACATTTTCTTTAACTGGATTGACTTCACATCTTACTGTTGCACTATATCGTATAAGAAATAATATTCAATTCAAAATGAATTACTTGAACAGATAAAGATACGAATTGCATTAATTTATCTCTATACTAAAAGCAACAACTATTATCACAAGAAGATAAGTATGATGTGATATTTGATGAGAATGAAATTGCGTATGTTGCCATGTACTTGGCTAGTACTTTCGAAAACAAGTTTGCAATTTGACATGAAGATTAAAGTTTTAATTGAGTGTTCTTTTTGGAACTACTACAAGCGCAATTTTAGATTCGAGAATACGCCAGTTAATTACTGAATATGAGATTGTAGGACCGTTCTCTACGACAGAGACAAAGAAGTATTTAGATAAAGAAAAAGTAGATTTAATTATTACTACTCATGAGGGGACCAACTATGATATCCAACTTTAATTGTAAATCCACTTCTAAATCCAGAGGATGCTGATTATATTCATGCACGCATATTCCAATTATCATATGAGAAAATGTCGAAAGCTTTTATGGATAGCTATTTGAACCAGGACGACAATAAGTCAAAAGATTGTAAGTATAAAATGATTTAATTAGGGAGAGATGATATTCAGATACTTGATAAATGCGACTCTTGGGAAGAAGCAATACAAAGTTGCAGCATCACCATTATTAAACTGCTGGAAAGATAGAACAGCGATATGTATTAACGATGATTGATGCAGTAAGAACTTTAGGAACATATATGGTCTTATTGCCAGAAACTGCATTTTGTTCATGCTGGTACAGATAGTGGAATATTTGAAGACTGTTGTTCATTACTTGTATTAAAAACATCCGATTATTTTAGGGGATGGAAGAAGAGTTAGTAAGAAATATTGTAGTTCTGTGTAAAAAAATAGAGAAAATTGACTTTATTAGATATAGTATCCATTTTCCAAGAAGAAAAGAATAGATTATTACTTTCTGATAAGAATATAGATATAGATACAATTTTGGAATTGCATAATTAGAGAGGTAAATATGGAAGAACTAATTCAAAAGAAAAATATTGAAGTAAATCTTGATGTTGATAACTGGGAAGATGCTATTAAAACGTAGGTAATTTATTAATGAATAGTAAACAAATTGAAGAAGGTTATATAAATAGTACTGATCAGTAGTGTGAAAGAACTAGGACCTTATATTGTATTGTCACAAGGTTTTGCATTAGCACATGCTGAGCCAAACTCAGAAACAGTACATGAACCTTCACTTGCGATAGTTACTTTAAAAAATCCTGTTAAATTTGGCAGTCCAAATGATCCAGTAAAAGTATTGATGTGTTTAGCATGTACAGATAAAGCAACTCACTTAGACTTTGTTATCTAAAGCAGCAAAAGAAACTTATGCAAGAGAATTTTGTAGAAAATGCTGCTAAATGTAAAACATTAGATGAGTTATATCAAGTGATAAATGATTGATAGAAAGGAGGAAGAAAATGAAAAACACCAAAGATTCAATGTGTATGTGATTTGGATGCGGTTCTTCTTTGATGTTGAGGATGGCAATTGATGACATTTTAAAGAAACATAGTTTGAAGCAGATACTTTCTGTGGTGATGTTGAACTTGCTTTAAGTAATCATTGTGATTCAATCTTTATATCAAAAGAATTAGCAGAAAGAATTAAAGATCGTGCAGATGTACCTGTAATCGTGATTGAAGACTTTATGAATAGTAAAGAAGTTGAAGAGAAGACTTAGATTACATGAATTCTCTGCAATAAAATTCAAATGGAAAGGAGATAGAAAAATATGTCAGTTTTGAATTTTATAATTAAAGAAATTTTTGGACAAGGCGCTATTTTCCTTGCTCTAGTAGCGATGGTGGGTTTAATTCTACAAAAGAAAAAGCCATCAGAAATTGTCAGAGGTACTCTGATGACAGCATTGGTTTCTTTTGTAGTTAAATACTGGTACAGGTTTAATTACTGGGAAAATCAATTGATGGTATTATTGCAACATTTAACATTTTAATGCCTGGTAATGCTGCTGCTCCAGCTTCAGTTGATATTGGTGCAGAATATGGTACACAGATTGGTGTAGTAATGTTGATTGGTTTTGCATTTAATATTTTAGTTGCACGCTTTACAAAAATGGAAATCGGTATTCTTAACAGGTCACATGTTATATTGGTTCCCTATTTGTATTTATTGCGGCTGGTGTTGATGCTGGTTTAACAGGTGGTAAGTTAATTGGCTTTTGCTGCTGTATTTTACAGGTCTATATATGGTAATAGCACCAAACTTTAATGCGTCCATTAGTTAAATCAGTAACTGGCAAAAGATGATTTTACATTGTCACATCCAACAACAACATTATCTGTTATTGCTGGATTTGTAGCAGGTTTAGTTGGAGATAAATCAAAGAGTTGTGAAGATTTAAAACTACCTGAGTCCTTAGGTTTCTAAGAGAAGTATCTATTACTGGTTCAATTTCTATTGCGCTAGTATATCTCATTCTATTTGGTATTTGTAGCTCACAGGATTAGTTCCGGCTGAAGTATTTGGATATACTGGTAGTTTCTTTACTACTTATTTACACACTCAGTATACTTTTGGTGTTGGTGTAACTGTTATGTTACAAGGTGTACGTATGTTAATTGTTGAGATTGTACCAGCATTCAGGGAATTGCTGAAAAGTTAGTTCCAGGTGCCATTCCAGCATTAGACTGTCCAGTATTATTTGGATATGGATCCTAACTCATTATTAATTGGTTTTCATCGTTGCAGTAATTACTCAACAGCTACAATTTTATTAACAAGAGGAATGTTCCCAACAGTAATTATTCCATTGATCTTTACGTGTTTCTTTGAAAAACTGGATGTGCAGCAATTATTGCAAATGCAAAAGGGTGGAATTAGAGGAACAATTATTGCATCAGCGTTAAACGGTGTAATTATGGTTCTCTTAGTTGGATTTGGTGCATATTTCTTTAATAAGACAATTCAACCATGGATGTTAGTATATGGTGGTCAAGACTTCTCATTGTTTGGAATTATTGAAGGTATTATTGCTAGATTGATTCCTTAATAAGGTGGTTATTAAAAATGGGAATCGAATATATAGAAAAATTGTAAAACTGATTAATGATAGTTGAAACTCATGAGAGTGAAAAACATATTGAAAGCAGCATCAAAATTTGTAAATGCAACTTTAGAAAACAAGTCTATATACATTTTTGGTGCAAGTCATGCTGGGAATTTTAAGCCAAGAGGCTTTTACAGAGCGGGTGGCTTAATAAATATTAATCCAATATTTTGCACCTGAAGTAGTGTAGATAGGTCTCCAATTACATTAACAAGTAAAATGGAAAGACTGGTTGGATATGGAGAAACTATAGCTGAATCAGTAGGTTTTGAAGAGGGAGATATTGATTGTTCACTCTGTATCAGGGTAGAAATCCAGTAACGATAGAGATGGCTAATACGGCTAAATTGAGAGGTGCAACTGTCATTGGAATAACAAATATGTCTTATTCTGAAAAGGTTACATCCCGTCATCCTTCAGGAAAGAAAATGTATGACTTATGTGATATTGTTATCGATAATCATGGAGAAATTGGTGATGCATGTATTTCGTTAGAAAATGCTTCTCAGAAAGTGGCTCTACATCTACGGTTATTAGAGCTACAATTCTAAATAGTATTTTTATCTGAAGCAGCAAAGTTAATCTCAGAAGCAACTAATGGTGAAATGATTCCCTATATTTGCAAGTGCAAATATGGATCATGGAGATGAGTTCAATAAAAACTATTTAATAAATATAATGAAGTAATTCATTACAAATATTAGATAGTGCTAGATGGATTAGGTTAATAAGTTTTAAAATGCAGAAGACAGGATGCCGTAAAGAGATAATATCTTTACTATAAACAACCTGTCTTTTTCATTATTTAGACTTTATTGTGATAGATGGATTGACACCACATGTGATACCAACTAAATTTAATATATGTGTGTATACGAACAAATTCATAAACATATTAAG
>BNJU01000342.1_pt1 | contig 129709 bp, 202 predicted proteins | sample 8539281 | NCBI WGS metagenome assembly BNJU01 (sample SAMD00202456, study PRJDB9452) | human saliva metagenome | isolation source: human saliva | place: Japan
CATCTGACAATATCTTTTATACATGTCTGGTCTTCTATCTCTAAAGAGACCCCAGTTTAAGTCGCTCATTTGCTCCCTTTGTCAAGGTCATAAGTGGTTAAGAGGATTGCTTCATCTTGTCGTTCGGCTTGACTTAAAATAGCTCCTGTTTCATCGGTCATAAAGGATGAACCGTAGAAAGTTTAAGACTGGAACTTTGTCCCCCATTTTCCTCACAAGGAGTGACTTCTTCTAAACCATAACGATTAGCTGCGATAACTGGCACAATATTTGCTGCTGCGTGTCCTTGCATGGTACGTTGCCAATGACCACAACTATCTGTATCCAAAATCGGCTCCGAACCAATGGCTGTTGGATAAAAGAGCAATTCTGCACCATTTAAAGCAAGGCAACGGGCTGTTTCAGGGAACCATTGATCCCAACAGATACCAATACCAATCTTGCCATAGCGAGTATCCCAGACCTTGAAGCCTGTGTTTCCAGGTGTGAAAAAGAATTTCTCTTGGTAATAATGGTCATCAGGAATGTGCGTCTTCCGATAAACGCCAAGTACTTCTCCATCTGCATCAATGACAGCGATAGAGTTATACAAAACATTACCATCTTTTTCATAGAAACTGATTGGTAAAATGACCTTTAGTTCCTTGGCAATTACTTTAAAATGCTGAATAGCCGTATTTTCTGTCACCGACTGGGCATACTGGTAGTAGTCATACTGACGTTCCTGACAGAAATAGGGACGTTCAAATAATTCTGGTAAAAGAATGATCTGGGCTCCTTGCTCAGCAGCTTGTCGAACTAAACGTTCAGCTGTTTGGATATTTGTATCCACATCCTTAGCGCATTGCATCTGAATAGCTGCAACCGTTACATTTCTCATCTTTTTCTCCTATTCTGGAATTTGTTGGGTAATACAGTGGATATTTCCACCACCTAAAAGAATATCTCTTGCAGGAATTCCGACAACTTCACGGTCTGGGAAACACTGGCTCAGAATATTCAAGGCCACTTGGTCGTTTACATCCTGAAATTGCGGCACCAAGACAGATTTATTGGCGATATAAAAATTCACATAGGAAGCTGCTAGTCTTTCACCTGCATAACGCTCCTCTTCGCCTTCTTCATAAGTATAGCCCGGCAAATCCTCCTCTGTAACTACTTGATGAATAGCTGGGATTGGAAGTTTATGAATAGTGAAACTCCGGCCTTTTGCATCAGTTTCCTTCTCTAAAAGAGCTAGATCTGCTGCAGACATGGCATATTGAGGATCATCTTGGTCGTCTGTCCAAGCTAAAACAAGCTCTGCAGGACCAACAAAGGCTGCAACATTGTCGACGTGTTCATTTGTCTCATCTTGATAAATACCATAAGGCAACCAAATGACCTTTTCGGCACCAAGACTCTCTAGTAAGGTCTTTTCAATCTGCTCTTTAGTCAGGTGAGGATTACGACCAGGACTGAGCAAACAACTTTCTGTGACAAGAATAGTTCCTTGACCGTCACTGTGTATAGCTCCACCTTCCAGTACAAATGGTTTGGCATTGTAAACAGGTATATTTAAGACTTCTGCAAAGCGACTGGCTACTTGGTCATCTGCTTCATAGTCTTGGTAAAGACCGTCAACAGCACCACCCCAGGCATTGAAAGACCAATCTACCGCCAACTTTTCCCTTTTATCATTGAGGAGAATTGTCGGACCAGTATCACGTGCCCAGGCATCATTTGTCTGAATATCTAGATAAACAACATTGTCTCCAAGATAGGATTGTGCTTCAGATAGATAGTCTTGCTCCACCAAAAGGTAGACTGTTTCCCCTTCTGATATGGTCTCGATGATCTGAGTAAATGCTTTTTTTGCAGCTTTTCCTTGAAAAGGCCAAGATCCGGGTCGAGTCGGCCATATCATGAGAGTTCCATGATGGGGCTCATACTCCGCAGGCATACGATAACCTAATTTCTTTGGGCTGTCCATCATGATAATCTCTCCTTAAAGTCTTGGTAGCCAAATGCTTTGATCTAGACTGCACTCACCCTCTTTATCCATGAGATACAAACTTGGAAGCCCAATGCCGTTAAAGGTATTATTTTTGACAAAGGAGTAAATAGCCATGTCTTCAAAATAGAGGCGATCACCGATTTCAATCGGTTTTTCAAAGCTGTAATCCCCAATGATATCCCCTGTCAGGCAAGTATTTGAAGAGAGTCTATAAGTATAAGGTTTTTCGTGCGCTTCAAAACCATCTCTCAACGGGGGACGATAAGGCATCTCAAGAACATCTGGCATATGGCAGCTTGCTGAAGCATCTAACACCAAGGTCTCAATCCCGTTTTCAACAATATCTAAGACTTCTGTTGCTAGATAGCCCGCATTAAGTGCAATGGCTTCACCTGGTTCGATATAGACATCAAGGTTATAAGTTTCTCGAATGCGTTTAATCTCAGAAATCAGTAAGTCCACATCATAGTCATCTCTCGTAATATGATGACCACCACCCATATTGAGCCATTTAACTTGATGCAAATAGTCTCCAAACTGCTCTTCTACTGCTTTCAAAGTCGTTTGTAAATCATCTGCCCCTTGCTCACAGAGGGTATGAAAATGAAGTCCGTCAACCAATTCCAATAAATCACTTGGTATCTTATCAAAAGTTACTCCAAAACGAGAGCCTGGAGCACAAGGATCATAAAGCGCGTGGTCACCCTGCGTTGAACATTGAGGATTGATGCGAAGGCCCACACTGATACCAACTTCACGACAACGTTGACCATATTTTCGTAGTTGTCTCTCTGAGTTAAAAACAATATGATCAGATATTTGCAGTAGCTCTTCCATATCTGATTCCTTGAAAGCAGGTGCAAATACATGGACTTCCCCTGGGAATTCTTCTCTAGCCAGTTTCGCTTCATAGAGTCCACTAGCTGTCGTACCTGAAAGATACTGACTAATCAAAGGATAGGTTTTATAGAGAGAATAAGCCTTTTGAGCTAGCAAAACCTTACAACCTGCCTTTTCCTGAACCTCTTGCAGAATGCTACAATTTTCTTCTAGTTTTGCTAAATCAATGACATAGGCTGGTGTTGGTACTTGTTCTAACTTCATTAGTCCACCATTTGTGGATTTTCAACCACAACCCATGGCAAACCGTATTTATTTAAAGCTTCCATGAATGGGTCTGGGATCCAACTCTTCAAGGTTATAAACTCCAGGTTGTTTCCATGTACCATCCATCACTAATTTTGTCCCAATCATGGCTGGAACACCTGTTGTATAAGAAATGGCTTGTGATCCAACCTCTGCATAGCACTCCTGATGGTCGCAAACATTGTAAATGTAGATGGTCTTTTCAACGCCATCTTTGACACCTGTAAAGATACATCCGATATTGGTTTTTCCAACTGTACGTGGGCCAAGGCTTGCAGGATCTGGAAGCAAGGCTTTCAAGAATTGGATTGGTACGATTTCTTGTCCGTTAAAATTAATAGCATCTGTACGAAGGAGACCAACGTTTTCCAAGCATTTCATATGCGTTAGATAAGATTGACCAAAGGTCATAAAGAAACGAATGCGTTTAACACCTGGAATATTCTTTGCTAATGATTCGATTTCTTCATGGTGGAGGAGATACATGTCTTTTTGACCAACTTGAGGGAAATCATACTCACGTTTGATAGACATAGCTTCGACTTCTACCCATTTTCCATCTTCCCAGTAAGAACCTGGTGCAGAAACCTCACGTAGATTGATTTCTGGGTTAAAGTTTGTCGCAAATGGATAACCGTGGTCACCACCATTACAGTCTAAAATATCGATATAGTGGATTTCGTCAAAGTAATGTTTGAGTGCATAAGCTGAAAAGACGCTGGTTACCCCTGGGTCAAAACCAGAACCAAGAAGAGCTGTCAAGCCTGCTTCTTTGAATTTTTCTTGGTAAGCCCATTGCCATGAGTAGTCAAAGTAGGCTGTAAAACCAAGTTCCTTACAACGTTTCTCATAAATAGCACGCCATTCAGGGTCTTCTGTATCCTCAGCCTCGTAGTTAGCTGTGTCAATATAGTGAACACCTGTTGCCAAACAAGCATCCATGATGGTCAAAGTCTTGATAAGGGTAGAGCTACGTTCAAAACAGCTTCTGGTTTGTAGCTTTCAATCAAGGCAATCACTTCTTCTACCTTGTCAGCATCAAGAGCAGCTGTCTCAATCTTAGTATTTGTTTTGCCTTCTAATTTAGCCTTCAAGTCATCACATTTTGACTTTGGTACGACTAGCAATCATAATTTCTTTAAAAGTTTCGCTATCTTGGCAAATCTTTGAAATAGCAACTTGGGCAACTCCCCCACATCCAATAACTAATAAACGACTCATTTTTTTCCTTCCTCTTCTTCTAAAATGTCTTCTACATACTTAGGCAACATAAAGGCACCCACATGTAAGTTTGCAGTGTAATATTCTGTGAAAAGCTGGCGTTTTTTCCAGCCTTCCTTGTCAAAATCTTTGACAGGGTGATATTTTTTCGATGCAAATCCAAACAACCAATAGCCAGCAGGACTGGTTGGGATATGTGCCTGATAAACCCGGCTGATTGGAAAGGCTTGATTGACCTTGCGGTGCATACTACGGCAAGCAGACTCATCTTCGTCAAAGAAGGGACTACCATGCTGATAGATCATGATTCCGTCTTCTTTCAAGGCTCTATAGCTATTGCCGTAAAATTCCTTGGTAAAGAGCCCTTCCGTATGGCCAAATGGATCTGTCGCATCGTTGATGATAATGTCGTAATCATCTTCACAGTTTCTCAAAAATCTCAGTCCATTTTGGTAGTAAATGGTGACACGAGGGTCATCAAGTCCTGCAGCAAAATCTGGGAAGTATTCTCGACAAACCTCAACCAGCATCTCATCTGGTTCTACAATATCGATTTGTTCCAATTCAGGATATAGTGTCAAAACCTGGGCAACACCACCGTCACCACCTCCAATAACCAAGACTTTCTTTGGATTTGGATGGACAGCCATAGGAACGTGAACTGTCATTTCGTTGTAGACAAAAGTCATCTGCATCTGAGAATAAGACATGCCCATTTAAAATCAATATCTTTCCCAAAAGCTGGGGTGTCTAATACTTCGATATCCTGCCATTCACTTTTGACCAGAATAAAGCTGTTTGGCTGTTCTCATTGTTAACTTGACATCTGGAGTATGAACTTCAGAAAACCATAAATCCATCTAGTTCTCCTTTCTTTCAATAACGTTGATACGATTGACCTCTGGATCTTCCGTTCCTTGGAGGGAACAACCACGTTCTTTGGCAAATTTTATATAATCAACAATTTCTCGTGTAATCCGTTCACCTGGCGCTAGGATTGGAATACCTGGAGGATAGCACATGACAAATTCCCCACAGACCTGGCCAACGGACTCGTCTAATGTTAAGCTTCTTCTCTCTGCATAGAAGGCTTCCTGAGGAGATAGCACCAACTCAGGCTGGATATATTCTCCAGCAATCAAGTCCTTCCCATCTCGTGAGTATAGTCTCTTGATATCAGCTAAAGCACCGACCAAGCGTTCAATGTCTTGGATACGGTCACCAATCGAAATGTAGGCCAAGATATTCCCGATATCACCAAACTCAATTTGAATGTCATATTCATCTCGTAAGAGGTCATAAACCTCGATACCTGTTAGACCAATCCCCTGAGTGTAAACTGACAGCTTGGTTACATCAAAATCACAAACTGAGACACCATCTACTAGTTCTTTTGAGTAGGCATAGTAGCCACCGATAGCATTGATTTCACGACGAGCATACTCAGATAACTCAATAACTTTCTCAAAGGAATCTTTGCCACGAAGGGCTAGGTTTCTACGAGAAACATCTAGACTAGCCATTAGCAAGTAGGATGCTGATGTTGACTGTGTCAAATTAATAATCTGACGTACGTACTCAGGATTCATCTGATCGCCAACTAAAAGAAGGGAACTTTGAGTCAAGCTGCCACCGGACTTATGCATGGATACAGCTGACATATCTGCTCCTGCGTCCATAGCAGACAGAGGAAGTTTATCTGTAAAGTGCAGATGAGCACCGTGCGCCTCGTCTACTAAGACTTTCATTCCTGCGGCGTGTGCCATCTCTGTTAAACCCTTAAGATCTGAACAAATCCCATAGTAGGTTGGATTGTTTATTAGGATAGCCTTGGCATCCGGATGGTCCTTAATCGCTTGCGCCACACGCTCATTTTCAAGCCCCAAAGCAATACCGATTTTTGGGTCCACACTCATCTCGATATAGATGGGAATAGCTCCACATAAAACAGAGTGCATTAATAGCTGATTTATGGACATTTCGTGGAAGGATGATTTTATCACCTGATTTACAGGTAGAAAGAATCATGGTTTGCACGGATGAAGTTGTCCCACCAATCATCAAAAAGGCATGAGCAGCACCAAAAGCTTCTGCTGCTAGCTCTTCCGCTTCTCTGATAATCGAAATGGGATGTCCTAGATTGTCCAAGGGCTTCATAGAATTGACATCAATACCAACGCATTTTTCCCCTAAAAGTTCCACTAATTCTGGGTTACCACGGCCACGCTTATGACCTGGTACATCGAAAGGTACAATTCTTTTTTTTCGTAACTTGACCAGTCCCTCATAAATAGGAGCTTGGTTTTGATTTAACATTATAGAGACATACTCCTTTATCATAGTTTTTTTCACCTTGATGTAAGGCTCTAAAGGATACTTATGAAAAAAGAGCAGGTTGGCACCTGCTCTACAATCTACTGACGTGTTTATGTTTGTTTCTTTTGAGTATGTCTGTTCCTGATGTTTCCTAACTCTCTAGTAGCAAATATTACGTACTTTATTGATCGTTTCACAAGATGACGTGTGCTTTCACCACACTAACAAATGTATACGAATTAGAACTAATGTCCTAACATCAACTTATAAAAGTAGGCTTTTAACCCTATCAATAATGTGGCTTTTCAACCACGCTTCGGCATTCAACCCTGCCTGTCCGTAGGCATTTTTTACTCGGGTTTATATTTGCTAGAAAACATCATCTCATTTTCTAAGCTTCATTACTATATCATGTTTTCAGATACTTGTAAAAGTATTTTTTTAGAAACTTTTATAAATAATTTACATTTTTTGTTCGTATATTTTATTATACCCAAAAATTGAAAATCGTATTTCAAATTTGAAATCTAAATAATAAAAAAAGGAACTAAATAAATTAATTCCTTTAGATAGGCATAAGCAAATTCAACTATTCAAAATCGTATTTACTCATCACGCGCTACTTTGGCAGCTAGTTCAAAAATCAGTCATCAAATAATTTTTCATCTAGACGGATAAGACTATAATACTCATTCCAAAAATACAGAGTCACTGTTACTTGACCACTGTAATCCATACCACAATTGAGTGACATCACTTGTATTTGATGGGGGAATTGACCATAGATGCTTTTTGAAAGTTTCTTGAACAAGTGGAAGGTCCAGTCGACTAGTCAAGTCGAGTTCATCCAATTTCAAAGTGATAGAATGTTTCTTAGCTGCTTCAATACTGTCCTTGTTAAATCGAACCTGAATAACCTTAGAATCTTCTAAAGCCACATTCTGGTCCTCAGCACCGTAAAAGGAAATACTGCCCAGTACTATGCCATCTTTTGCAAAGAGATAGGGAGCGTAGGGAACAGCATTGCTATCAAGTCTAAAGCCTTTTTCGATAGTGACTGATTTATCTCCTGAATACTTTTTGGAAATTGCCATCTGTCAGGAGGTCTTCGTAGTCGCTACCACCATCACCTTGTCTTACATAGATATCAAATCCAGCTTCCATCAGATCACTTGCTTTGGTTTCTGCTAAAGTGATTTTACTTTCATTAATTTGCAAAATTGGTGCTTTGAGGTGGCAAACCAATCGTGAGATTAAACATGACTCCTACTAGAAAGACCATAAAGGTTATAAGGAGGGCAAGTAAAGACTTTCCAGTCCTTTTTCTTGCATTGAAAAGAGCCATTATAGCAGGTAGGAGGATCATTTTAGCTAAAATAGAATTCCCCACACCACCTCTATTTAAGGTCTGAAAAGCAAAGATCCCTGCGATGGCAATCAGGGACAGGTAGACAAAAATCTCACCTAGACCCAGTTTTTCTGTTCGAGTTTGTTGATTTACAGGAGTTTCGTACAATGACTGCCCATTCTCTTTCCTCTTTTTTAGAAAGAGATAAAAGCCCAGACCGAGTAGCAGATTAAAGATTGCAAAAACTATTAAAGTACCTATAATCACCGTTCTACCCATGGCTCTCTACTCCTTTATGTTCTCTCTCAAATCTTATCTTTCTCTTTAATGTCCCAATTCCCCAATCTAATAAAACCAGCAAGAAGAAGGGGCCACCTTCTATCAGCACAATCGGTAAAGCCAGTAGAGCAATCATCAAAAAACTAGCTTTCTTTTGACGCCAACTACCGCCCCATTCTCCGTTTATCAGTCCACCTAAATAGTCGATGTAGTCAGTAAACCAAGTCAATAAGGGATTTTGAAAATCATTGAGCCTTAGGTAAATGAACATAGCAGAATTTAGCAAAACATAAAGAATTCCAAGGACTAGAATAATCTTTTGACTAGTTCGAGTAGCCTCTAGAACGATTTTTTCTCTCTTCTCTGGTTTTATTTCCTTGAGACTTGGATTCTTACAAGAGAGTTTTTCAAATCTATAGACCAGAAATCGGTAGAGATAATACTTTTTTATATCACGCTTCATAAAACCCCCAATCTAGGAAGGACACTCAATTATAAATCATGGTCTAAACATCTAATTTCAAGGAATTTCCTTCCAAATAGACGGCTTTTGACTCAGTGATTTTGATTTTTTGATCTTCTGAAAAAGCCAATGGTTTCACCGTCCTTTAAGGTGACATCACTGCCTAAAACATACTGAAGAATAGACAAGAGGAAATAATATAAGTCATCGCTATTCATAGGAGACTCGATAATTTCAATCTCAGTTTTTCCAAACTCTTTCAAACCATAAGTGTAAATACTAGTTTTATCTCCTGGTTGATAATTCCCATATAAATCCAGAGTTGAAGGGGAAGCATTTCTTCTTTCAAAAGGTCAGCCAGGTCTAGATAAAGATCTTTGGGCAAGAGCAAGGTGGTAGAACCCTGATAAATACCAATAGCTGATTGACTAGTTTTTAGGATAGAGGCATTGACTTTAGTTAATAGGGAATAAGTTTCTACTGGCGAAAGATTGTCAGACAAAATAGAAACAATGGCATGCTGTGTGTGCTCCTGTGTATCCTTCTCAACATCCTGCCAGAGGTAAGAATAGGCATACAATTCTTCAAATTCTTGACTTGGGATAGGCAAATCCATTAAAGCCAGCGCAACGAGAGCACCATCAATCACAAAGGTTGCACTAGAATCATCCCCAGAAACTTCAGAAATTTCAAGCCCCCAGTGAGATTTCAATTCCTGAACAACCTGGTCTAAAGAATAGGCTTGCTTGCCTTTGAAGAGAGGCATGGACAAGTTCAGTTGTTTTTTTCTTCTCTGACTTTTTCTTTCTTACTAGTAAATAGATTTTTTTAAAAAAAATTCACAGGACTTCTCCTTTTTCTCATATCAGTTGGAAAGCAAAGCTCTCTTACTCAAAGTAAGTCGCCATACCAAGTTTCCTCATCCTCAAAACCGTAAAATTTCTCATCAAGTAGCCAATTTCCATCCACCAATCTAAGTACAAACTGATGCTTCATTTCTAAAGCTTCTTGATAATGAGTGATGACTCTTGCTTCTTCAGCTTTTTGTCATGATAAAATCTACAGAAAAAAATCATTCGTTTTAACATAGTTATACTCACTTGGGGAGCTATAGAAATTCGAACTCCTCCTTCCAAGTAATTTTTGAGTCACTCGTCCAGTTAGAAGTTGCATTTGCCTCTGAAAATAGTCATCCATAAGTTCATTCCACTTGGGATGAATTTGATTTGCTGGGATGCCAAGGCCTTCTTTTTCCTTATCCAGTGCTCTGTTACGCTCAAAAATTTCCTCTTCTAACAAGGTTAAACTTTTGAGTAAATCAAGCAAGGGTGGGATGATTATTTCTGCCATAGCTCGATAGTTTTTCAGGGGTATTTTTTTATAGTTCACTCTCATGATTACTCTCTTAACTCTCCTGGATTAATTGCTTTAATTCTATGTCTGAAAGAAAGTCCTTCCATGTAGAGTTTTCCTCAGTAAAGTCTTTATCTACGGTAATTTCATAATAGTCAGTCACAAACTCATGAAATCTCTCAAAGCTATCAAAAAGGTAAGAAAGCAACCATTCTCCACCATCCTGATCTTGGTAAGTCTGTTGATGCGCGTGACCGTCATACCAGATAAAGAAGGTTGTTTCATCTTTTTGTTCTTCTGAATAAAGTGAGACATACTTTTCATCCAGTCCTTTATAAAAACTATCGATGATATCTTGATTCCACTCGTCAGCAGCAAACTGGCTTAAACTACTTTCATGATCAAAGCCTTTTATAAGGATCATTTTATCAGTCAAAATCACATCTAAAGAATCACCAGAGCCATTGTCAATAAGATAGCGGAGTCCATAGTCTTCCTCAGTCTTAATCACGAGTCTAAGCCAATCCTCACTCGGATCTGTTAGATACTCATCAATGACCAGCAAGGCATCTAAGCGAGTCTTTATCTTGTCCCAATCAATCTTTCTCATCTCTAAAAACCTCCATCTTATTCTTGCAATTTATCAAGATCACAAGCCCTATAACGAGCTGTTAGATAGCCTGAAAAGCTAATCTGAGGGATATTCCACTCATTAGGCAAATAAATGGAACAATCTACCTGATCACCTAGAGGGGAACTTGCTGAGAAGACATATCTTCCCAAATCCTCATTATTAGGATTTCTTTCAACTTGACCCAATCTGCTAGTATTGAACCAGTCTTTAAACAGTAACCAGATTTGCTCGGCATCTTCGTTTAATAGGGAGACTTTCAAGTTGTAGCTGATTCCGACCCTACATCTTTTTTTGAATCCTGACTCATCAGCCTTACAAACTTTTATCGATCCCTTATCATACTGCCAGTTATCACTATCTAATAGGGGAAATTGAACAGATAGATTGTCTTTAAATCCCTGCATAGTATCAAATAAATCTTTGGAGGCAGCTTCGAATAATTCTAGTTCTTCCATAGTCTTCTCTTTAATTTTCATAGCTAATCACATTTCGATTTAATCTGCATCAACCCAGATCTGGTATTTTTGACAATGTAGACATCTAAACAAATAACCACAGATAGGCCCGTCTTTGACCAAGTAGTCTTCTACCTCTTGATATTCTTCACGCGCTTCATAGTCTGCCAAGACTTGCTCAGCGATTCCCATTACCTTTAGTTCTTTAGTGCCTACTGTTCCTAAATAGGCACAGTAGTCTTGGCAACAAGATAACCAATGTTCTCCCTGCCAACTTATGTAGCCTGGAGTCTGGCAAAAAAGCAGCTGATTCTTTTCTGGATCCAATTCACCCTGCCACTCGGCATCTTGGATAAATTCTGCATCGAATTTTTTAGCTGCTTGACCGTTTGCAATGCACATTGGGCAAAGGTATTCTATATCCTCGATACTATAAGGTATAAGGGCATAATAAACATCGCTTTCTTTCCCACAAGATGGACAAACCTTTGCTTCTCCTTCAACAAATGAACCTGTAGCTAAGGGATCTGGATGATAGATAAAAATGAGGTAAAGACTGTAATAGCTCCTGTCTATGCTTCTTCTCTTCTTTTCTTAGAGGACGAGGAAGGGCAAAACGATCGCCATGACTCTGACTCATTTCTTGTAAACGGCTCAGTTTCTTTATCTGTTTTCGATCAGGTTTGTCTAAGATTTCGGTCAAATAAGCTATAGGCACTGGTGTAGAGACCCAATTGCTCATAGAGGTCAACTAAGACTTTCTTTGCTTCTAAATCATCAGACTTAGCTAATTCATCAGCCAAATCATAAAGGGCTACAACACTTGAAGGATTTCCATCTTTAGCATGGTATTCCCTTGTCCGGGTGATATATTCTTGTAAATATGGATTCATCTGACTACCTTTTCTTACATGGATAAAATTCTGATTAACAAATGGTAACAAGGACAATACCATTTAAGCCTAACATTGCTTTATATAAATCTTTCATTTCATCACCTGATTTTAACCTCTTATTGTCAGACAGTTAGTAAATTTCATACACAAGCTCTCTATCAGCTTGAAAATATTTGTCGAATTTCACTAAAAGATAAAGGGATCCAGCTGGAGAGACACCGGCATCATAACCTAGAGCAAATTCGCCATAAGAACTACTTTTTATCCAAGATTAACTCCCTTTAATTCCAGTTCTGTAACTGCTTTATCAGGCCAATTATCATGGATAACCTTTTTGAGCTTTTTTTATCAAGGTGTTTCCAAGTTTCTATATAAACTAGTCATCAAATCATCTGATAATAAGACTAAATCCTGTTCACAGTAACCTGTAAAATAAATATTTATGTCTTTATTTAGATATCGCCCTAGAAAATAGATCCCCGAATCATGTTTTTCCCAGTTTATTCCCTTCCATAATGCCAATAAATCTTCTTTGTTCATTTATTACCTCAAGCAGTTTTATTCTTTTTAGGAATGTTTAATAAACTTTTCTAACAAATAGTGACCAGGACATTTCCATTGAGCTCCAGAATCTTTTTTTGTAAAAACTCTTTCATATTTACAAAAGCTGGTTCAAAATGTCATCCTTGATTTCTTCCTCTTCCTCAAGATAATCCCAAATATCAGGATACAAGTCGGCTTTCTTACAGGCTTCCATACTAAAGTCAGTCATAGCTCTGTCCATGTCAAAACTTTCTAAAGCTTCTGACAATCTCGCTATTCTTGATTTTTTTCAGTATAGGCGATATATTCAGATACATCCTCTAGAGAGTCACCCCTAAAACAGCTTCTCTCAAGGGATTGTCATCCAAAAAAATTCTGAACTACTAAATCCTGTCATGACAAAGACTAGGGCATCCCACATCTTTGTCGATATCTATTAAGATATCATGACTATCAGCGGAGTCCTCAGCAAAAAGTCTAACAAGTCATCTTCTTGGTTAGAAAGAGCTTTTTATTTGTTCTAATTCATTGTCTGGTAAATATTGATAATTGGCAATCATTCCCATGATTTTTTTCTCCTTTGAATCTTGTAGGATAATACTGATGTTTTTAGCTCTATTTCTATAGAAAATGCTATAATGGAGCTAAGAAATTGTTTTATTGAATGTTAAATAGGGGGAAATAGTCATGTTCACTAGTATTGTTTTTGGGGTTTTTATGCTCTTTTTCTTTCTATCCTTGTCCTTTACTATCTATCTCTATATCAGACTTGTAGTTGCGGTTAAAAAAAGGCAAAGACATTCCCAAAATGGATTTATAAACTTGGCCATGCTATTCAAGGAAGAATTCACGTTGACTATGAAGAAATCACTGATGCTAATGCCCTTAAAAGAGATTCATTGGTTCTTGCTAATCTATTTAATCGTAAATCTACTCGTATTGGCTGTCTTCTACTATCATGGTAATAGCTTTCCTCAAGCCATTTATGAATGTTTGAAAAAAACAATTTTTTTATCGTACTTGTTAGTATGGTTTTAAAAAAAGTATTGGCAAAATTTGTTGTACTAGCTATAAGAAAAAAACTTTCATAACAGTCATGTCTATGCATCAACCAACGCTTTTTGTCGGGACAGCTTTTTTTAACGAGTTATGTTTTTATGTTTTTGCATGATGATGAGTGGCCTTCCAGCTCAACCTGTTCCAGTAACCATTCAAGATACTACTGTCATTATCGGTGAGACCAAGGCTTCCGAGCTTTTGGACCAAGGCTTTAGCTTTCGAAGATAAAAATCCAGAGAGCTCCATCACCAATCCCAAAAAAACGACCACTTCTACTACGGTCAGCTTCTCGAAGTCAAGCGGGATAATCAGTCCTTTGGCTTTATGAGCCTTACTCCCACAGGTAAAGATACTGATCAGCTCAAAAACTGCGTCATCACCTATTACAGAACACCTAAGGATAACAATCAACTAGAAGAAATTTCCATCAATCATGTCAAGCTAGCAAATCTCAAGCTCCAAGATTTTCAAACACGAAAATTAATCGATATCTTTGAAGTCAATCCAGCTGATTATAACGTCTCTGATAAAGATACCAACTTTATCCTAACCATCCAAACAGCAGATTACGACCTCTGGAAAAGATACCGGATTGAATCAAGTTCAATTCAGATGGTTCCCATTGATAGCTATGGTGTCAGAGCCCAGCATAGCATGTGGGAATGATTCACCATTTCCCCTTTATCACATAAGCATTAAACTGAAAAAATATCGTCGACAAGTTTATAGGTTTCGATGAATCGAAGGCCAGAAGAACCTTTATCTCTAGTGATTTCTTCATAAATGTCTTCTAAATTTTGGGCAGGTGCCAACATCCAAAGACTAAAAAGGTCTAAGTTTCACCTGTCCAATTTTTTTCAATATTTTCTAATAATTGCCCTAAATCTTTGTGATTGAACCAGCAATCTGTAACGAGAGCAAACTTTGTATTGTCCATCTTACAGGAGATTTGACTGGTCAAAAAATCATCGATGGAGGGCTTTTTTGTTTGTAAGAGGCGTGTGCAAGCCAAATGATACTCAAGCTTTCTAGGACTCTGCTCAACCATAGATACAAAGACAAGACCATACTCATCTTGGAACTTAACAGCAAGGAGATCTCCTTCTTCAAAATAAGGTTTACGTTTAGTTTTGGCTTTAGTGACCTTTAGAGGTCTAGGATTTTCAGTTTGCAACTGAACTGCAAGTTTTTCCAAGACCTTTTGCCTTTGCTTCAAAGCCTTTGAATCTATTTCCAACCAAAATGGATCAGGACCTTTTTTGATAAGCTCTAAGGTTTTATCTCTGATGTCGTCTGTCAGATGACCAATCTTCCACAGTGAGTAGGCAAGAGCAGTCCAATAAATTTCTGTAAAAAAGTCTGTTTGACAGTAATCTTTCTCCGCATCGAGGATATCCTTGATAATATTCGCTACATGTTCACCGTCTCTATAGCGACCAACTACTTCATTGTAAATGTCATAACCCTTGATCACTGTCAATGATTTTTAACGCCATCAATAGCCATTCTCAACTCCTAATGCTCAATCGACATCTTATTGATAAATCTCAAAAACTTATTTAATCTTATGCTTATTCATTTTTCTCTTGGAAAATATCTGTAAGAATTTGTCGCAATTCTTGAGCTTCCTTTTTCAGGAAGTTGGCCTTCTTGTTCAGCTACAGCATACAATTCTGGATACTCGAGCGAGATTCTCTTAACAGTACGTGTAATGGCATGTTTTCTAACAAAAAAATGGAATCCGTTTAATCATATCTTGAGGAATTAAATGCGATAATCTTATCAGCAGTTTCCTTATCGTTCAGCTTTAGAAAAAGTTAGTCCCTTTTTAATCATTTCTTGTTCTTGTTTCTGTAAAATCTTTAATATCCATTGTGTCTCCTTATGACTATTTTTATTTGCTTCTATTATACTATTTTTTTAATTGGTCGAATGAAAAATCTCTATAAATCACTTCTTTACCAAGAACGGAATCTGTTGTAACAGGTAGTTTTTTTCAGCAACTCTTGAATATCAATATCTTTGGGAAGAGGATTAAATTCTCCCAGACTATTTTTCCTGAAGATGTGCTGCAAAGATAAACTCTCCTTTTCCCAATCCATAGCACAATCATTAATAACATCTACTGGCGACAGGTCCAGCAGTTCTTGCTCTTGCGCTATAAAAGTTTCGTAGAGCAGCTCAAAAATAGCTTCCTTATCAATTTTTACAACTCTTAATGTATGTTCATCCATGCTTGATTTCCCTAATCATTTCTATTCATCATCTTCTGTCACTTCCCAAACTTCTGCTTGGTAGGGTTCACCATCCTCATCGTATCGATTGATATAACCAATAAATCTTTCATTATTTCTTGGTCTCTTCTGGTTTCCTTTGATAACCCAAACAGCCCATACCCCTATTAGAAATAAGACTATCATTCCAAACAATGCATCCATAATGTCTACTCCCTTAAAATTGAACCCACTTATCATTATCCATAATAAATGGTTTAGCTAGACCTTCTCCTGTATAGTTTTCGTATTTTGTATCTAGATATTTGTAGCAATCTTCCTTGGTTGCAAATTTGATAGCTTGATAAGGCTCCTCAAAAGTTAACTTTTCGACAAAGAGATAACCGTCCTCGCTTGGCACAAGTATGCCGACATGGCCAATAAAGAGGGATTGACCATCCAAGTCATCATGGACGACAACGGAAAGCATTCTTGCATTCTCATTAAACTTGAATTGAGAAAGGAATTGTTCCATCTTTGCAGCATGAACTTTTACATCAGTTGTTGCTTCGGTCTTGACTCTTGAGAATAAAATATCAAAAGCATCCTTGTCTTCTGCACCAAAGACCCTTCCTTTATCAATGGCATCATTATCGACAAACAAGAGAGAATCATCTTTCTCTAACTTAGGGAATTTCAATAGAATTTTTCAATAAACAATAACTGTTAATACGACAGTTGGTTCCGACAAAATCACCCTTTTTAGGTGTCCAAAAATTGCTTATCTTTTCAACATCATAGTCTGTTTTAGTAAATGTAGAAAAATCTCCAGTTAAGCCTACTGAACCGACAGTCGCGTTGTAATCATTGACAAGGTTGAAAAATGCATCGACACTATCTTTATCCAAATGTGCAGCCAAAGGCTTTTCGAACTTCTTCTGCACTTTCGTTGCTATTCAGATTGCTATAGGTTCCTTTGTAGCTTTCTTTATCTGAGCTCACCAAACTTAGTATTTGAACTATTCTGTTGTTCCATAGATTGGTTTTGGTTTGTACCACAGGCAGCTAAAGTAAAGATAGCTAAACCACAGCAGCTCATTAATCTGATTTTTTTAGATACTTTCATAAAATGTTTCCTTTTTACTAAGATTTTTCAAGTCGATTAGCTTCTCTTATATTATAGTTCAAATTTATTTTTAAGTCCAAGCATTTTTGCTAAGTAAAGTAGATTTTAAATCATTAAAAAGGAAGCTGGCATACAGCACGCTCCCTAATAAGTGAAATATCTATGAAATATTTAATTTTTAGTCACCTTTTTAGCTGTACCTGTGTATGAGCTATAAGATCACCTAGATGTCGCTTATCTTTCCTGAAAACCATCATTGCTAGTAAGGCAACTGCGAGGAGAGTAGCTAAAAACGAGAGGATAATAGATAAGAAATCAAACTCACTATAGAAACCATGTATCGTACCCATATGACCCTATTTGCCAAGGTAAAAATTTAATGGTGTTTCTAATCAAGCTAGATTGCACTGTTTTTTTCTTGTAAACCAATTGAAGTCCTGCTTTCGCCTTCCCAAAACTCCCATTTTTTGTATAATCTAAGAATGTAAAAAGTAGAGTGATTGGCAAAACAGAGGTAAAAAATACAAGACACTGCGACTGAATTTCTGTATACTCTGGGATACCATTAAAAAAATAATGTAAAAAAAGCATAGAACCTAAAAACAGAAGTGCTAAATAAGCTAGAATGAAAAGATAATCAAATAGTAATTCAATCATTCTTTTTTTAAACGAAATAGAATTAATTGCTAAAATCTTCATCATCATCGCCTCCTTTATTATCTACTATTCTTTTTCAAAAAGTTTATCATTCTTTCGGTTGAGAATAGACTTCGATATGCTGACCTAGTACCTTGATTTCTACTGGTAGGTCATCAGATTTGTCACCATCAACATCCGTTTCTAATTCAGTATCAGAAGAAATTTTTTTATATGACGAGCTTTTTATATACTCGATATTATCATTTACGACGACATCCCCTTTTTAATAAATCAGGGATAACTGACAATTTAGTAAGGATTGAGGCATCTTTTAAAAATCAAAATATTAGCATAACCATCCTTGTCTTCTTCAAAAGATCTTCTTTGTCAGCGAAATAATTTGTAAGGAGAACCAAGACATGGCTGGCTGGGCCAATGTAATTTCCATTTTTCAGTCTCAACTCTAATATTAAATGCTTGATCTGTTACGACAGACTTCATGGTATTAATCGCATAGGCGAGCATGCCAAATTTTGTTTTATCCTCTATCCCAACGTTGTGGATGGCTTCTGGTAGTGAACCAATACTAAAGATATAACCAAAATAATTTCCATTTGATTTTCCGATATCAATCTTATTCGTAGAATTAAAAATCAAGCTCGTCAATAGCACCGTCAATATCTTGATTGATTTCTAATAGTTTTCGTAATCAGATTCCCAGTTCCTCCTGGAATAATCGCGAGTTTAGGAATGTAGTCTTTTTCCGCGATACCAGAGATTACTTCATTGACAGTCCCATCTCCACCAAAAACAAGAACAGCATCATATCGCTCACGAGAAGCTTCTTCTGCAAAGTTTGTGGCGTCTTGCGCTTTTCTCCGTAATTTTAATTTCCACATCTTCAAAATAGTCTCTAGCTTTATTTTCTAGCTTTTACCTTATAATCTAAAGCTTTTTCCCCTCCAGAGGTTGGATTGATGATTACCATAATTTTTTTCATTTATAATTCTCCTTACAACCTAACTATAAAAAAATTAAGTTTCAATATAGCTTTTTTTAAACTATGCCATTATATAACTAAATTCTTTAAAACTAAAAATTGAATGTCCTGAATTTAAATAGATTGAACTCTTGCCTAATAATGCCTTTAATAGTAATTCTTAAAGTTCTTAAGTTTTCAATGTTAAGAATCATGTAGAATAGAATGCTTGCTAATGGTATCCTTTGACACTCCGTCTTGAGAGAACTTATTAAATCTAGTTAAAAAGGACGTTTATAGTAGTTCTACTTTTTATTCCTTGACTCTTAAAAAAATATTCTTAACTTGTTCAAAATTACTAGTCATAATTGTCGCTTTCTTCAGATTTGGAAACTGTTGCAGTTCTTTAAGACTAACTTCATTTAGATCGAAACTATCATCTTCACCGTCCCACTGAGGTATCAGATTCATATAAATCTCGTTACCTCCATCCATATAGATTTCTTGAACTTGTTCAGCATATTTCTTAGGTATAGGAAGATTTATCATATAATCAAGTGCTGGCTGAATAATCTCCATACTTTCTGTGTCGATATTCAACTCACTGGCTTCCTCTGCAAAATCAAAAATGTTAAAAATAGGTTTCAAAACCTCTAAATCATACATTAAAACCTGGATAATGGCTAGTTTAAAATTTATATTGTCAAAGTGAAGCACTTCCTCATCAGTTGTTTTTAATTTGTAACTTTCCCGTTCACGTTTTATCTCTGGAAAATAAGAAATCGAAAGTGTGTCTGTGATTGTCTCTGCAATTCCTTTAAAATTAGTTCCATAAGGAGTCCATAAAATAAGGTTGAAATCCCCTACTCTATGCCTATCAGAAAAGAAATAAGGAGATTTTTCCATCTGATAATACCTCAGCTTGACATGGTTGCTTTGGCAATTCTTTCTCTCCAGTCATAGATTTTACAACATCGCCATAGTAGAGGAAAACTGTCGAAATCAAATGTTCCTCATCAATGTATGTTTTAGATTTTTTTAAATGATTTTTAATCGAGAAAGAATGTTCAAATACAATACCAATATTGTCATAAATGTATTTAATAAACTTATCATCTCTTTTGACAACCTGGTCAGGCTTCCCCAAAACAGCTTCAATATCTTTCAAGGACAAAGGAAAAGATAAGCTGGTTCCGTTAATAATCATTGAATTGTTTTGGAGATTGATTTCAAGTTTTTTGTGTGTTTTTTTCTTAAAAAAATGAAACATATTACTACCTTTTCTTAAGTTTCTTCCAGATAAATCTTGACCGCTTGGTATTCCTGCTCTTTAGCATAGGCAAATACTTCTGAATTTCTAATGTAATCAAAGATATTTTTCCTCTAAATCTTCATCCCAGATCGATTCATGGAATATTTCATTCTCTTGACATGCTTCATAGAAAAATATCGAGGTGAACCTGATAAAACTCTTCATCTTCATTCGGGGCTTGCCTTACTAAGGATAGTTGAAACATTGGCTTATCAGATATAGTTGTAAACGTCCCTGTTTCAAATAAAATCATCTCATCCTCAATAGGCTCACGACACAAGTCTTCAAAGATTGCGACCATATCCTCTAAGGGCATATTATCGGTGATTCTTTCTCTTAAAAAAATTCAAGTGATTGCTTCATGTTTCTCCTCTTTCTAGAAGAATTTTCATTCTTGGAAAAATCCTATTAAAAAAATAGAATTCCTATACCCTTATTATACTACATTAATAGAAAAAAAGACTGAACCAGACGGTTTTCACCTTGGTTTCAGTCTAGATCTTTTTTATAATCGGACTAGCCACTGTAAGGACGTCTATCCCAAAATTAATTCCCTGTAAAAGGGTTAATAAATACATATGCTAGGAAGCTATGGAAATCATAAAATCTCCTAAGAACTAACCTGGCTCATCTTTTAATCTAACTTGATAGTTTCAGATAGGATAATTGCCCCAGTACCACTGACATCAAAAAATCCCACATCATGTTTTAAGGCTAACATGAGCATTGTATTATAGGCTGTTTCTGCTTGTGACCATGCAAATCCTGCATAGATAAGATTCTTACCAATACTATAGTCAGTAAAACGACTTTCCAGCTCTTGGTCATTCTCTAAAGCATCATCCATATCAAAGTCACCATTCATAGGAGGAAATAGTTTTATCATGTCCAGAAACCAACTTTTTTTAGTTTGCTTGAACTAACTTCAATTGAATCATAATCGTGGTCTTCCTTCCACTCCACTTGCTCCTCATACCAATCTAAAAATTCAGCTTTACTAGCTGGTGCGATTGATTTCTCAAATACTACTAAATCATAAGACATAGCTATACCTTTCTCTTTTATTATCATTACACATATTTTCTCAATATCCTATACAGCTTCTCTCAGCTATGCAAACTTTCAATCATGATTAAAAGCAGAGATTGGGGATTAATTTCAAAGCCATCAGCAGTAATTCTGTCATTAAAATACTTGACCGCTTGATCATGATCAAGAAAGCGATTGCTACTAAGATACTGTTCAATCTCATCCAAGAGAAAAGCACTTTCTTTTTAAAGATTTATCTTCAAAACCATTCGCATAATGGATACTCTTCATCATTTGTTTGAGCTTAGTTTTAGGATAGCATTCTTTAAGTTTATCCCTTAAAGAAAGAACAAGATCCTCAAAGGATTGACTATCTATATCATCCTCTAACAAACCTGATATTATATTCTTTTCGTACATATCTTCGATTAGTTCTTTCAAAGCCTGTTTCAGGACAAGATTGCTTTCTTCAGAATTTGGTGTCATATAAAATTCTTTATCCATTATCTTTCTCACTAAATATATTAAAAAAATTATGATTTCCCACAAAAATATTTCAGTAAACTTTTTTTAAAAGCGAGCATTTTCAATTTGCAACTCACATCCTCTAGAAATTTCTCATGAGCGACTTCTTCAAGATAGTCATCCAGATGATGGTAAATTTGCATATCTTCTTCTGAACCATCTTTCAAAACTGCAAATACCTTCACTTTATCATCATTGACAAAGACGAAATTATGTTCACCAAAATAAGCCTGATAACCCTTGTCAACTAAGGTCCAGAGTTCATCTTTTTTTAAACTGAAAAATATCATTTTTTTCACTAGATAGGTTTTCCTGATTTCCATTTTCATGATAGATATTTCTCCTTAAGAAGCTAGATAGTGCTAGATGTTGCTCTTTACTGCTCAATCCGTCTACTAAAGCAGTGGCATACACTCACAAAGAACTTTGGTTGACTATTGAATATCTTTCATCGCTTCTTTCACATATCCTTCGACATTTTCAATCTCTACAAACATTGGTTCTAAGTGACATAGGAAGTGCCAATCTTCGGTGTCGCGTTTTCTGTAGAGAATCGCTTCGCCGTCTTCACTTCCGAAAAAGCTTCTGTCGACTTCGTACCCTTTGCTTTCTAAGAAAGCTTTTGCCTTGCGGAAGTTTGCTTCTCGTGCTTCGACATAAGCTTTCACTTCATCGTTATTCACGACATAAGCATCTACTTTTGTAGCTCCTTCGATCATTTTTTCGTTTTTAACCGATAGATTCGAAATCTCTTTCCAAATAATGTCCACATTTTCCTCAGAATCAAACGAAAATCTAGATAAAGGGACAATATTTCCATTGAACACAATTTCCATATAATCCGGCAAGTGTTTAGGGATTAACATACTCTACTTCAAAACCATCTTCATTTTCTAGAGTATATCCAGGTATTTTGAGCTACAAATTCTTTCCCTTCTTCTAAAGTCTTAAATACGACTAAATCCTTTTGAATAATTGTTTTTGGTACAATTCTAATATAATCATCTATCATCCTCTAATCTTAACTGTTTCTATTAATTCTCATCATTTTTTTACGTTATTACTATCTCAGCCTGTGCTACTTCTGTTGAAAATTAAAAAGTAAGATATTAAATTTTGTTAATCTCCTGCTTAAACTTTAATTCAAGTATTTTATTATAACCTTCATAAAAAAACGTTCTCTTTGTTACCACTTCACCAGTATATTTCTCTTCTAAAAGTTCATAAATTTCAATTGGTCTAATCCCTTCTTCCGCCAAATCTTGAAGGAATGGACTGCATAGCCTCATCTCACCTTTACTCGATTGTTTTAATAAAATTCCATATATAGGAATCATAGTTAATAGATTATGGGTACTCTTTTTCATAACATTTATCTCCCCCACAAATTCAGATTGATTGGCAAGTCTACTTAACAAAATGATGCTGAACATAGCTTGACTTAATTTTATGAAAAGAGGCCAGTAACAAACTTAAGCCCAGCCTCTTAGATAATCATTTTTCTTTGTAGCAAATAATGTATGCTTTGATGAAATCACTACCCACGACAATAGTTAACGGAACACTCAAAACAACTTCATCAGTTTTGCCATTCTCATACTCTTGTCTTTCTTCAGGAGAGTATAGGTACATAGCTATTGAATAGGTGTTTCCAGCCTCCAAGTCAAGATCCATACTGATATTTTCTGATTTGATATTGATTGTTTTGTTCAATCGAGTCTCAGTCGTTTTATAAACGCCCTCGATTGTATATCTCCCTGGAACTAAAGCAACTACCCTTTTCTAGGTTTTTCTCCAGTTATTGGATTAAAAGTCAGCAAGATTCCGTCCATTAATTTTAGTTTTTTGAACAGTATAAATGAACAATAGCTTTATCATTATTATCACTAACAAAGCTAACAGCTTTTTCTTTCTATTGCTATATACAATCATAAAATCCAACAAAAAGCAAGAGCCAAAGGACAAGAAAAAAATACAATAATATAAGTTGAGTTCATCATATATCTCCTATATTTTTCTTTACTTTTTTTAACTACATTATAGCACCAATCATTGAACAAAGCAAAAAGATATACTAAATGCAAGTAATTGTTTTGGTTCTTCTCTTTCAACTCCTTTTTGTCACTTTTAAATAGCTCTTTTCAGAAGCATTTTTATTTATATTAAGTAAACGAGAACACTAGAATAAATCTTTTATCAATAATTTTTATAAAGCGCTTGCTCATGACCTTACGTCATGATGTATAATATATATTAGGAGGTGAGAATGATGGCAAAACTCAGAGCAATCCCAGAAGGGTTTATGACAGTTGGGGAAGTTGCCAAGAAAATGGGAGTTACAGTCCGAACTCTACAATACTACGATAAAGAAGAATTGCTTTCCCCGTCTGCAGAAAGTGAGGGAGGACGTAGGCTTTATACCGATAAAGATTTAGTGTTGCTCCATCAGATAATATCAATGAAATCATTGGGTTTTTCTTTGACGGATATAAAGGAAAGGTTAATATCTTTGAAAACACCTGATGATGTCGCAAATGCTCTTACCGAGCAGGCGGATGCTATACGTATAAATATTAAAACAACTTAAGGATTCTTTAGTCGCAATAGAACAGTTAAAAAAACAGAAGTTTTACAGATGCAAACAGTTAATTTTAAGAAGTATGCTGATATTATTGTTAATCTACAGATGAAGAATGAGTCATACTCTTTAATTAAGCGCTTTGATGATGATACGCTGGACCGTATACGCAGTCGATTTGACAAAAAAAGTGGCTTTGAATTTATGAATAGGTTGAATAACCTAAGTGATGAAATTGTGCAACTTCAGGAGAAAAACGTACCAGCTGATAGTGAACAATGCCAACAAGTTGTTCAAGAATACTGGGGCTTGATTATGGAGTTTACAAATGGAGATATGACTATGCTTCCGAAGTTGATGGAAGTCGGTAATATTGATACCGCCACTAACGCTTGGGAAGAAAAACAAAAGATCGTTAATGATTATTTAGAGCCAGCTTTGCAAGTTTATTTTTCAAGACTTGGAACCAATCCCTTTGAGGAGGTGTAACCATGAAATACGCAATAGAGGTTCGTGAACTAAATAAAAATTACGGCTGTCATAAGATCTTAAAAGGTCTTAATTTTCAAATCGTAAAAGGAGAAATTTTCGCTTTACTCGGTGTGAATGGAGCTGGGAAAACAACAACACTTGAATGTATCGAAGGACTGAGAAAATATGATGGAGGCACTATTGTTGTAAACGGCAAAATGGGAATTCAACTGCAGTCATCTTCTTTGCCTGCCCATATCAAACCCATGGAAGCGATAAAGCTCTTTGCAAAATGGAATCATACAAAAATTGATGATGATATGCTTAAAGCTCTGGAAATAAAAGAAATTGAGAAGTTACAATACCTGCAATTATCCACGGGACAAAAAAGAAGACTACATCTCGCTCTTGCACTTATCGGCAATCCCGATATTATTTTCCTCGATGAACCGACAGCGGGACTTGATGTAGAAGCAAGACTATCTCTCCACGAACACATACGGAATCTCAAATCACAAGGGAAAACAATCATTTTGGCAAGTCATGATATGGCTGAAGTTGAGACCTTATGTGACCGCATTGCTATTTTGAACAGTGGAAAGATTGTCTTTTGTGGCACTCCTTCAGAACTGACAGACAAGGTTGGAAGAAGATACTATATCTATTTAAAGACTCAAGAGGGAGTGAATTCTTTTGAAACGACTAATATTGAGGATACCTTAATTTCTTTATTGAATGAATGCAAGCAGAAAAAAATCCAAATATTGGATATTAAGGTTGATCGTGGCACATTGGAACAGCATTTCATCAAAATTGCAAGGAGGGAATCAGAATGAACTGTTTTCTATATAGTTTAGTATTACAGTGGAAATTAGATATACGAAGCAAATCTCTCTTGGTTACTTTCTATATTGTACCGCTTATTTTCTTTCTAATCATGGGTGGTATTTTTACTTCTGTTATGCCTGAAATGGGAAGCACGCTCATACAATCTATGATAGTCATGAGTGTCTCAATGGGGGCCTTTCTTGGCTTGCCACCTTCATTGGTTGAAATTTATGGAAGCGACATTAAAAAGATTTATAATGCTAATGGTGTCCCTATTTATTTAGGATTGGTGACCATACTTCTCTCAGCCTTTGTCCATTTGATGATGACCTGTATTGTGATCCTTCTACTTGCCCCTATTTTATTTAAAGCAAGTCTACCGACTCAACTTCCGATTTTCTTACTTTCACTCACCATCTATATTATTGTATCATTGAGTATTGGATGTATACTGGGACTTACTTTAAAAAACCAGGCAAAGCTGACCATGTTAGCTCAACTTGTATTTTTGCCTTCAATTATGCTTTCGGGGATTATGTTTCCAATTAGTTTGCTACCTGATTTTCTTCAAGTAATAGGCCATGTTTTTCCGGCTTATTGGGGATACAGATTGATGCTAGAGAATGGTTTTAGTATTGAAAACCTGTGGTATATGCTTTTTATATTTTGTATAGCAGTAATGATAGGTATCTTACTACTGAATAAACAAAAATCTGAGTAAATAGCTGAATAAAGCAAAATGGATTAATTACACCATTAATTTAAAAGAAAAAAGCGACGAGATTATTTGTTATCTCGTCGCTTTGCTGTTTTTCAGGGGTCAAGCTCATGACTTGGTTAAGTTTGATTCTGCCTTTTTCTTCTCAAAAAGGTGATAACTCTTTACCCTAGTATTTGCTCAACTTCCTTAATCTTATTTTTAGAGTTTAATACTGACTAGTTAGTATCCGTTATGATATTGAAACTTCTTTCTCCCACCGTCTGAGCAAGTCTTTTAAAGGCTCATCTAGATAGGTATAGGCCTTGTCCTTTATCCAATCAGGGATTCCATAAGCTGCTTCGGCGATACTTCCTGTGATAGCAGCAAGAGTATCACTGTCCCCACCAAGAGAAATCGCATTTCGAATCGCATCTTCAAAATCTGTACTTTCTAGAAAGGCAACGATGGCCTGAGGAACGGTATCCTGACACGTTTCATTGAAACGATAAGTAGGACGAATTTCATCTAGTGTTTGAGAAAGATTATATCCATACTCTTGTTCTATGTGTTCCTTGATGAGTCTCTTACACTCTGTAGGATTATCGTTGATCGGTTTTCCATAGTCGCCACTGTAACCTCCAAAGTAATAACGACACATAAAGATAGCATCAGACGTCGCCATAGCTCCTTTGATTCCTTCTGGATGGTTATGCGTCACCTCTGCAGAAAGTTGTGCCAGACGTTTCACCTCAGACGGCAACTCGTCTGTTGTGGCATCCATCGCCCAAGCACACGGAGAAACGCGCATGGCAGAACCATTGCCAAAGCTATTATATGGCTCACGGTTGTCACTCCTAATCCAAGAATCAAATCTAGCACCGTAATCAGCATCCGGATACATCCTACCATACTTCTTCATGGCATCAATGAAGTCATCCTTCTGTCCACCATTAATGATCGCTTCTGCAACGGCACAGGTCATAACCGTATCATCTGTGAAAAAACAATCATCACGAAATAATGGAAAGTCTTTCGTTTTAATGTTGTCCCATTCATAAACAGAACCAACAATATCTCCAACTATTGCTCCTAGCATCAGATTCCTCCTTATGATATATCAGATTCATTACATTTTTCCAATGAATCACTCTTTAAAAATGGCACCACCAAATTAATCCACTCTTGAGGCAGGTAAGCTGATAAATAGCCGTGGTTATAGCCCTTAGCTTCATACAAAATCGTATTTGGATGCAGTTGTTGAAATAATTTCGCTGATGCTTTCACACAGTTCAATTCTTTTTCACCATAAATATAAAGAACCTGCGCCTTACCAGAAGAAATCGTATCCTTTAGCTTGTAATGCCCCATATAGGTTTTGTAAACGGTCACCAATGTTTTGATAGGCGTCCTTGGCAGATCCTCCAAATAATAATCTTTTATTTCCTCTGGATAAGCCAGTTTAGGATAGAGTTTGTTCATCATGCTTAATTGAAGTTCACAAGAGAATTTACTAAACATCAGTTTACCAAATAGTGATACTAGAAAGATGCTGATTTTAGCCAACCTTGGTTGAGGAATACAGAGGCTTCCGTCTATGATGACCTTCTCAGCTATATCGCTGTCTAAAGACAAAAGCTCCATGGCAATTTGACCACCAAGTGAAACGCCACCGATCGCAAACAACTTCCCACCACAGTTTGCTTTGACATAGTCTAGGATCTCGAAAGCAGAATCTTCAGTGGAAACATAATCAAGTTGATATTCCTCGCCGTGGCCATTCAAAGTGGGTAGAATAACACGGTATTCTTCTGACAAGATCCTCGCTTGGCGAAGATAATTCCACCAAGAACTGCCACCGCCATGTATCAACAAGATAGGAGGCAAATTCTTATACCCAAATTCATGGAATTTCATATTTAAACTCCTTACTGTGAAACTTTCAATAGATACATCCTTGTCCAATCAGTTTAAACAAGCAGTGATGCCTCATCAAATAGAAAGCTCTCTATCAAATCCTCTAAATAGCCAATCATTACTTTCAATAATGTATGTCCAGTACTAAAATTTTAAGATATTTTTTTCCTTACTAATTCTATTACTTGCTAATATTGTATAAATTAAATAACCAATAAAAATGATAATAAAAATAAGATAGCGACCCAGTCTTACAACTTACTACTTTTCATATGATAATTTATAAATGTCTTTCCAGCCACTCGATCTTTTTTAAAATCCTTATTGTTATTGTGATCATTTTCGATAGGAGTCTTGAGAAGAAGCTTTGTAAATACTTAGATACTGCTCCAGACTTGGAAGACGAAAAAGTGATGCCTTCAATGTGAATAAGCTCTATATCCGATTCCGAAACTCCTGCAAAATCAAGTAAGGAATCGATACTTCCAAATTCAACACTCACTCTATCCTTTTTGGAATTCATGCTCATGAATATCTATTAAGACGTAGCCTAAGTCTTTCATCACTTTCATTATCTTGTCCCAGTCATAAATTCTGAGATGATCAGGTGCTTCCCAACCTCTAGGGTCACCAGGCACATGAATGTCAATGTCAGACGGCCCCCAATTTTCTTTCGTTCTAAACTCCAATCCCTAAAGACCCCATCAGTGTCGGTGTAATTCCGACTCGATTTAAATGGAAACAAATGGTTTTAAATTCTTCAAATAAGAGACTCATGTTTACTCTAAACCTTTCATCTAAATGTTCGTTATTTCTACTTTATTCCCTTGAACAAAATCATCTTCATTTTCTAGAGTATATCCAGTTATTTTTGGATACAAAAATTCTTTTCCTTACTAATTCTATTACTCGCCAATATTGTATAAATTAAATAAGCAATAAAAATGATAATAAAAAAATAACATTAATTTTTAACACAAAATAGAGATTTAACAAATTTGCGAACGCATGAAATAATATACAGTATCCCACAGATTTCGTTTGACGATAAAGAAGCCCTAAAACAAAAACTTAAAAATAATGTATATAAAAAAATAAAATAAAAGGAAATCTTGATGACTTTCTCCAACTATAAACCATAAAGGTAGATGCCAAATCCCCAAATTGATCCTACAATCAAATTAGATTGCCAATATGTATATTTTTTTATCAAGTAATGGGTTGTAATATTCCTCTCCATCCTAATTCTTCATGTCCACCACCAAAAAATTAGTTGTATAAAGAATAATGGCATCAGATAAATTGATACTTCATTTTAATTCTAAGGAAGATACAGAAAAATAGTATCAAAATTGCTAACAAATGAATAATGAAATAAATACTACTATTTTTCTTTCTTACTAAATAGAAAATGTTTTAAATTTTTATATTATTCCTTTTCAAATAAAAAGCCACTTGCAATAGCTGGTCCAAGTGCACCTACTATATGTAATGTTCTTCCTATAATTGTTTCTAATCCCAAAAATATGAGATTGCGTAAAGATGGCAAGAATCCCCCAAGCTATATAAGTTATTCCAAATGTAAAACATAGATAATTTTTTTAAATTCTTTTTGTCAATTTCTGACATTATATATTCCATATCTTAATCATATTGTAGATGCAACATTTAATACATACTCCCTATAGAATATATTGTATCAAGAAAAAGCTTTCTACCTGTTCTACTAAATCTAAAAACAAGTTCCGAAAAGTTCTCCGCAATTTCCTCAAGGTCAGCATAGTCATTGTTATATCCACGAACCTTACCGCTTTTCAGGTCTATAAATACGATGCTTCCATCACCTAAACCTCCGATAGGAAACACTGGGCCGTGTTCACATTCACTCATATACTCCTCGTATGCTTCTTCAAAGTATGTATAATTTTCCTCCAACTCCTTCAAGTCAAAAATCCATGGTTCTACCAAATAGCAACCACCTAGGTTAAGTAGCGATCCAGCGGTACTCTGCTGGTATGGAGGAATAACTGCTTCAAACTTTTTATATCCTCCTCTGACTCCGGTCGAATACCGTCTGTGAAGGCACTCGTTTCATAAGCTATCCCAATTCTATCAAGCTGTTTTTCCAAATCAACATTACACATTTTTCCCTCCTAGTAACTTCAATTTACTTGCTAGAAATCCTTTCATTTCAATATTTTTATAAAGTTTTAAACTATTTTTAACAGTAGAACTTCGTCATCCGCAGTAGCCCACTACCAATCTAACTTCACTTTCGCTCATTCTCTTGGGAAGACCCTTATATGAACTCTACATCTTCCCACAAAACTTTTCATTTCAATAGATTAATTAGCAATAGGTACAACCCTTGACATCAACACAATTGTCCCTACAATGTAGCGCTAGTAAACTTCTATATTATAGAACGAAAGGGATAGAGTTAATGTTTAAACTTAAACTTTAGAATGAAAATATTTTTTTCTTTTTCACTCTACAGTATCCGTACAAATTTTTATAGGCTTCATCTCATAAAAACTTGTACCTTTGCTAAATTCAACAAAGTGAAGCTTGTTTGTCTCATTTAGCTTTCTTGGGTTTCTTTTTCTGGCAGTTCCGCATACATACCTCTCAGTAGCTCAGTAATCAAATCCATATCCTCAAATCTGTCGAATGCATACATCAATGTCTTTTGAACCCTCATACGGATAACGCAATTCTGAGTCTGCAAGAAGTTTGTCCGATGTCGGCGTTCTCTTTAAAAATAGTTCATTATCGCAAATGTCACCTATCAGCTTACCGTTAAAATATATAAGGTAGCCGCCCATCATCGATCTTATGACAATATCACCTGCTGCAGAAAAAATCTCACGAACAAATTCATTAAATTCATTCACTATGATTACCTCCTTCAAAATCAAATATTCCTTACTTTATGGCAAACTCTTTCCCTATTTATCCTCAAAATTTCAGCAATCCATTTTCATCAAATTGAAAATTCGGTCCCCATGAAACTTCCCAATAGTATCCATCTAAATCCGAAAAATATGCGTGATATCCACCCCAAAAAACTTCCTGTGGCTCTTTTACAATTTTTCCACCTGCTTTTCTTACTAATGCAATTACAGTCTCTACATCTTCTTTATGTTCAACATTGTAGGCTAATGTAATTCCTGAAAATCCATTCCCTTTTGGTGGATTATTTTCATCAATATCTTTTGCTAATTGTTCCAAAGGAAATAGTTCAAACTTTGTTCCCGGAGTATCAAAAAAGCATACTGACGGATTATTTTCTCTGCAATCAGTCTTATATCCTAAACCATCTCTATAAAACTTTATTGACCTTTCCATATCTTTCACACCTAAACAAAACAAATAAAAGATTAGTTACTCAACTTGCCATTAATTGTTTGATATTAAGTATTGATAAAGAAAAAAATTTCATAATTGCACATTTCTTATTGCAGAGATTACAAAAACTATTAGATAACGAATTAAATTACTATGAACAAACTGTTTTCCTTTATGCTAAGGACTACTTTGAATTTAAAAAGAATTTAGATACTGGTGTTGAAAAAAATGAAACAGGCTATCCAAGTCTTTGATATTTTAGAAGAGCAAAATATGAAATCTCAGTATATAGATCATTTCTCTCAAAATGTGAAATAAGATAGAATACTAACTTTGAAAGACTTAGTGAAAAGCAGAAACTAGTAATGATACTAGTTTTTTTGCTTTTCTCCATAATAATTAATTTCCCCTTTTTCCTTCTAAATCTTTTTTTCACAACAAAAACCTGAATTTCTATATGCTTTTTGAGCCAATATATTTTTTTCATTTTACAGCCAATATAATATGGTTAATTTCTAATTTTAAAGTTGAATCTATGAATTCAAATATTCCATTCAGAGCATTAGAACCATATCCTTGATTTCTGAAATTATCATCAATAGAAAATCCTCTAATAAGCGCATAATCATTTTGATAATAGCCGTACTCTTTAGGACCAGTGTTTAGGTGTAGGCAAAAACCAATTACTTTATGGTCTTTATTAAGTATTACTATTGGGTATCTATCCTTATCTTTTTTTAGACTTTTCAATAATATTTTTTTGGGGTATCAGTATGTGTAATATCATTTAAAGAATAAGAACTTAAAGAATGGTAATGTTCAACTTCACTATACAAAGATAATTTCATGATAATTAATTCCTTTCTCTTTATGTAAGATACATAACTAAATAGGACTCTAGGTATGTAGATTCTTTTATGAAATATCCTATAAAAATCGGATATATTTAGATTTATTGCTTTAATCCTTTATTTTCATTATTAAAGTAGATAACGCTGACTGCCCTTAATATATGCTTCCTCAGTATTTTTACCAAATACTTCTGTTAAATAATGTATTCGTTTAGTCCACATTATCTTCTCCATTTTATTAAACTAGTAATCGGGAGTTCAAGATGTACTAAATATCCAGTACTTCTACTATTTCTCCATTTTTCTTTTTTAAACATAATTTTTGACTACTTCTTTCTCCTAAATATTTTTGTAAACTTAGTCAATTCTGTTGATACTTCAAATACTATATTATGTTTTTATATCACTTAATTCAAAACTCGAATCATATCTTGTTTTATCTGACCAATAGTTCCAATTTATATCTGTCCTTTCATAATAAACATAGTTTCCTTTTTGGAGTTACAAATACTCTTTTATTTATTAACTTCTTTTTCATCTTCGGATTTAAATATTTCAGAATACAGCTTCATCCCTTTAAATACTTTGTAATTGCTAATTTTATCATTTGAAATATTTAATTTAATTTCTTCATACTTCATAGAAAACCTCCACAAATTCTAATTTGTCATACAATCAATTTGCTTGCCAATTTGTAAACCTGTTGTATCCCTTTACTTTCTAATTTCCAGCTATCAAGCTCAATTTTAATCAACTCTGGAAATTTCTTACTAACGTCCCTTATAGGGGGACACATTTATTCCCATTAACTTATTATCTTTGGTAACAAAAACATCCCCACAGTGTTTATGGAAATAGAATTCATTTCAAATAAAGTTATCAAACCTAGAAAAAAATATGAGAGGTTACTTTAATACTTCCCCACTAAACGAGAAAAGTCTTTACCTACAAGGCTTTTCTTAACCCCTTTCGTTACAAGGTTTCTAGGCTTTTATCAGCAACGCTACACACTCAACATGTGGTGCTAGTAAACTTCTATATTATAGAACGAAAAAGGGATAGAGTTAATGTTTAAACTTAAACTTTAGAATGAAAATATTTTTTTCTTTTTCTTCCCTACAGTATCCAGTACAAATTTTATAGGCTTCATCTCATAAAAACTTATACCTTGCTAAATTCAAACAAACTGAAACTTGTTTGTCTCATTTAGCTTTCTTGGGTTTCTTTTTCTGGCAGTTCCTCATACATACCTTTCAGTAGTTCAGTAATCAAATCCATATCCTCAAATCTGTCGAATGCATACATCAATGTCTTTGAACCCTCATACGGATAACGCAATTCTGAGTCTGCAAGAAGTTTGTCCGATGTCTGCGTCCTCTTTAAAAAAATAGTTCATTATCGCAAATGTCACCTATCAGCTTTCCGTTAAAAATATATAAGGTAGCCACCCATCATGGATCTTATGACAATATCACCTCGTCTGAGAAAAAAATCTCACGAACAAATTCATTAAATTCATTCACTATGATTACCTCCTTCAAAAATCAAATATTCCTTACTTTATGGCAAACTCTTTCCCTATTTATCCTCAAAATTTCAGTAATCCATTTTTCATCAAATTGAAAATTCGGTCCCCATGAAACTTCCCAATAGTATCCATCTAAATCTGAAAAAAATATGCGTGATATCCACCCCAAAAACTTCCTGTGGCTCTTTTATAATTTTTTTCCACCTGCTTTTTCTTACTAATGCAATTACAGTCTCTACATCTTCTTTATGTTCAACATTGTAGGCTAATGTAATTCCTGAAAATCCATTCCCTTTTGGTGGATTATTTTTCATCAATATCTTTTGCTAATTGTTCCAAAGGAAATAGTTCAAACTTTGTTCCCGGAGTATCAAAAAAAGCATACTGACGGATTATTTTTCTCTGCAATCAGTCTTATATCCTAAACCATCTCTATAAAAACTTTATTGACCTTTCAATATCTTTCACACCTAAACAAATACAAGTAATCTTGTTCATCGTTACCTCCTATAAATTCTTATTTGTCATACAATCAATTTACTTGCCAACTTGTAAACTTGTTTTTATCTCTTTACTTTCTAATTTCCCAGCTATCAAGCTCAATTTTTTAATCAACTCTGGAAATTTTTTTGCTAATATCCCTCAAAAGCATTGCCAACTGATTTTTCTAACATATTCACTAGAATCTTCTTTTTAATGTTGCGATTCGTTTAATAGCTTCATCTGGATTATCCTTGAAATATGGTCTACTCGTCCATATTCTTAATCCCTCTGTTACAGCTCTCCTTGTATTAGGATTGGTATTTTTTAACCATTCATCAATCACTGGAAGCGCTTTTTCATATCCTATTTTTTTGCAAAATTCATCAAATGCTTTCGCCAATACTTCCTGAACTCTCCAATTATCATCCTTTTGAAACTTTCATCTCTCATGAAAATGCTAAAAATATCATCTTGTTCTGATAAGTATCCAAAAAGAAATACACTGTACATTCTAACTTGATATACATTGGATTTAAAAGCTAGAAAATGCTAATTCTTTAGTATAGGCATTATCGTTTAATATGATAGTCAACAAGCGCTCTTTTCTCTTCCTCTTTGAAATCCATTTTCTATCAAAAGAAAATTCTTTTTCTAAATTTCAAAATATATTCTTTCATGTAACTTGACCCTGTCACTGAATTTAAATTATTTTTCTATTTTTGATTCAAGCTTTATTTAAATAATCTTTGGATCTCATTTACTAATCTTAATCTTGAAAACGAATCAATACCACCAGAAAGCATCCTTCCAAAGAAAATAGGAATCTTTCCTATCTCCGAAAACTGTAAATGTCTTTATATCACCATCACACAACCATTGAGAAACTTGTGAATTATTTATGTATACAAATTTAATATTTTTACCAGCTTTTTAAAAGAGTATCAATATGACAGTCCCAACATTTCTTTTGCAGTATTGATGGGTAAAGATTTTTCTTCTTCTTCTTTTTTAGTGGAAGTTTTTAGAACTTTGTTTCATGATAGTAGAACATATCTCCAATATAGATTGATACTTTTACTGATTTTGGTGATTTAAATACTCTTCATGTATCACATCTAAAAAAATCTTCTGTCCTCAGAATGTTCTATTTCTTTACTTAAAATATCCCATGATTTATTACACCAATGCCATTTAGCTTCATTATCAAAGATATCATTCATTAGTTCATAAATAGGTTTATAGTATTTATTATAAACATATTTACTTTTAATAGACTTTTTTCAAAACTATACAGATATGTCCTGATAGTCTCCCTCATTGTTTTCTGCATCTTCTTTATCTCCTGCAGGGTTTAGACCAATAACCAAAACACAATCTTTTTCAGATGTTGAGTTATCAAATTCAAAACCTCTAACTCCAAGTCTTTGGATCATCTTCATCTAAACCTAAACCAACTCTTTTGTATTCTCTATAAACTCATTATTTGTTGGACTATTTGTCATAATTATAACCTCCGTTATATACAACTTTCTATAATAAACATTTGAAAAACAGAGTTACCAGTAGTATCTTTTTCTCACTTAGATATTGTTCTTTTTGTTCTCTAGAATTTGTCATGATTTCTGATTCCTAACAATTTGTCTGTTGAAGAAACTATTGGGTCAATCCAGTCAGCTTTGGATTTAATCCAATCAATTTCTTCTTTACTAAGTTTCCTGTTATCTCCAGTTTATCAGCCATCAATCTTAAATCATTTGCTGTTTGAAAATCTTCTAGCATATTCAGAAGAGACATCGTCCGCTTCTTCTCTTCTTCGATTCTATTTTGTAATTTTCTTTTTCTCTCCTGCTCTTCTTCGTATAGTCTTTGCTCTCTCTTCACGTTCAAGTCGTAAGTTCTTAACTTTATAATACTCTTGGTAAATTAAAACAATTATTTCTGGGATTGATTGTTCGAGTCGAGAATTCTTTAGTATCTTTAATGTATTTACCATCTATTATCTTAAATCGAAAATTTTTCCATTTGGTATATAGTCATACTTCTTTATTCTTGGTTTATAAGCATATCCATTAAACTTTACGCTATCATTGTACTCTGCTAGTTCTTTAGCTTCTTCTTTTCGTTAATTCATGATTTACTTTTGTCTGTTGATTCTATAACTTCAAAACGAACAATATCCTTATCAATTTGAATATCCCAATTTGAAGTTACATTATCACCGATTCTTTCAATAACAGTAACTAGTGTATCTAAAAAGCGATATAAACGTGGAAGAGAATTTAGTGAAATATTTTTTTACAAATTTAGGTTCTTTTAAATCATTATATCTGTGTCTAGAATCAAAGTAAGGATAGAAGCGACTTTTTCCTCTTATTCCACTCTGCTATTTTTATCTCTTAGATTAGCTACAGATTTATGTAATCTCTTATTTGGAGACTGGTTTAGGTTTGAAACAGCTTCGATAATAAGCTCTATTTTATTGTCCTCTAAAAATGATAATGAACTTCTTATACTAGTTGTATCAAGTTTAACAATATCTTTACTTTTTTTATCTTCCGAAGTCTCCTCTTTATGTTTAGCAGGTTTTATTCTATTGTTCTTTAGACTTTTTCTATCAATATCTAACTTCATTTACGTCATTTTGTGGTAATGGAACAATAAACTCACTTAAATCTTGACCAGTATTCTTACGATACCAATAACTACCCTTTTGGGATTGGGATTTCAAATTCTTTGCATTTCTTAAGCAAGTCTGAATAGCTTAAAGTCATATTTCAATGAAACTTGTTTTTGCACTTATCTCCCAGATTTTCTTCATAGAGTTCTTCTCTAGAAAAGGTCTTTATCATCTTCATTTGAAACACCTTTACCCCTTATATTTTTACATCACCGTTTTTATATTTTGCAAGCGAAAACGCAAATTCAAAAACTTCTAATTCTTCACTTCTGCATTTTCGCTTAATATAAAAAGTAAATCTTGTTTTAATCCGTTAAATTCCTCTATAATTTTTATCTAAACTAGTTTCAATATTTTTCAACACGGATCTCTGATAGCTTACCGTGATTGTATGAAATCATTCTTTCAGCGATAATATGATATGACCAACTCTCAGTGAAACGTCTGTCTCTTTCTTCGTTATGAATAGCAAAACCAATTGGGAGAAGATTATTTCTAAGACCTATAGCAACTGCCTGTGAACTTATACCTAAATAATCACCAGCAATTTTTAATGTGATTTTTATTTAATTTTTCTAATATCTTCGTCGGTATATTTTTGGCATGTTAGTACTCCTTTGTTATAATTCAAGTTGATGATTTAATAATCATATCAATTGTTTTCGTACTTTCTACTTTCTAAACAATTTTTCAAATATATAGCGTTTTTCATTTTTTCTTATCCCTATTATATCATTATTCAAATTAAAAAAACTGCAACTTACTAGTTGCAGTCAAACACTAGATTTACTTCTGTTACAAGTGTTTACGCTTTTTACCAGCAAAGCTACACACTTAGCAGTTCGGACTTCCCGTATCATTTCGTCAGATTCCCTCCTCATTCTACGAGTTCTGTACCCCAGGGTACCTTCTCGCCCTTCGGTCTCACCTTGTCGCTGGGCGGATTCAAAATATTCGGGGAACCTTTTGAGGATTAGTTACACTTCTCTAATAAACATACCGCCTTAACATGGCTCGACCCTATAAGTAAAAATTTGATTTTTGACCTATGGTTCTACGGAATAATTCATACACCTTTTTGAGCCATTTTTGACCGATTTATCGCAATTTACCCGTATACCATTGTTGATTTATAGAGTAGGGTAAATGCGAATTGTTCTAAAATTATTTCTTTGATTTAAGTTGTTCCTTGAATAAGAAAGTCATAGCATCCTTACCTTTCTTTGTTCCAAGGTCATCGATACTCATTTCGCCCTTGAATACAAGTTCCATCACTCCGATGTATGCCTCACCAAGTGCTGCAGTAATCACTCCGGCAGTTCCTGCTGAAATCGCACCACCAACTACAGTTCCTGCACCTGGGATGAATTTCAATAGATTAGTAACTACCGTTTTACCAAGAAGTGTAGCACCACCTGCACCAATCGTTGAAGATAGCAGTGCTGTGATAATACTTTTATTTACATCAAATCCGAATATAACTGTGATGGATGCAACCATTCCAACCTGGGTAGGTATCAATAATGCACAGTCAGAAAAAGGGATTGGAGCAGCTCCTTCAGCTGCTGCCGCAATGGCTGCTGTTGCTACTGCTGCTTGTGCATGACGCTTTTTTTCTTCAAGACACGCTATTTGCACATGTTGAAGCGTGTCCATTAATTCTTCCGGGAGAGCCTCACCCATTACCTTTATAAGTACATCAAGCCCATATGCTTTCGCAGTTCCAAGATCTTCGATTTCGTAATCTTCTGCAAGAACAGGAATAACCTGAATAATGTCCAAGTTCTCGTTCAATAATGTTTGACGCATCTCCTGTGCTTTTTTCTTTGAGAATGACTGAGTTAACACCACAATAATAGGTACCTGAGTGATTTGGTTTTCCATTGATAATTCTCTTAACCATTCTATCTCTTCTGGTTCAATTCTATTTGATGCTGTATTGATACAGTACCAAATACAGTGAATAGCTTTATTAATATCCTGGGTAGCAAGGCCTTTATTTATAGTATCCATTACTTCCTGTTTTACTTTAGCCTGAACTTCTTTTCCTAATTCAAAACCTCTCGTATCGTAAATGGCCAGTGGTACACCTTTCTTTGCAATTCTACGCATATGAGTTGTTATAGGTTTTACCCATACCTGTTTCAGCAAGTTTTTCCTTGAAAACTGAATTGATAAGTGTACTCTTACCAACACCTGTTTTACCGGCAACAATAATATTTAATGTGTTAAGATTTTTAATTTTTTTCTGCTATTGCATTAATCGCTTCTTGAGCAATCTTTTTCTGCATCAATTACTGCCATTTCTATTCCTCCTCTTTAGCATCTTTATGAGAAACAATTTCAGGCCCCATACTATCAAAGTCGATGTCTTCCGTACTTAATGATTTTTTGTAAGCTTTATTTCCGTACTTTTTGATAAGCGGTGGAACAACAATAAAACCTGCTACAGTTAATGCTACTCCAGCTGCAAACAAACCAACTTTTACACATCTATCATTCTTTTTCTGTTTCTTCATGATTTACCTCCTTCGTAATAGTCTTTGTAAATTCCGCGAATTGCTACAACAGTATTTCCTTTAGCTTGTCACTCATAAGCTTTTGACGTTTCTCCATAAACGCCTCAAAAGACGAAAGTTCATAAGAAACATCACTTGGAAGATACTTAACGTTCTCTGCATTAGCTTGAACTTTTAGCCAATCAACTAACGGAGTAGCATTCTTCTTCTCATTTTCTCGACCTTCTAATAACTGAAGATTAGCCATCGTATTACGTCTTCTTCCCCAATCTTCTTTTGTTTGCTCATCTATAACACTGCCGTTAGGTAATACCAAATCTTTAATCTTGCTTTCCTCAAATGAAGTGTGAGGATGCATATGATCTTGGTGGAAACCTTTCTGACTATACTTCAGATTTGGATACAAGAGAGATAACAACATAAATGTGTATGCTCCAATCTCGTAGGTATCAAACGTTGCATCTATTTCCTCGCTTGTATATCTAAGACTACGATCACCTGTAAATCTCACATTTTTTAAGATTTTCCATACTAAACGAATCTGATGCTGCAGCTTTAAGAGCCTCTCGGATGCTGGTTAAAGCAGAATTTGATGCAGTACCAAAAATCTGTTTAACTTGGGCAATTACAATGTATTTTCTTAATTCAGCCTTACTTGTTGCATCGAGTTTTCCTCCATGATATATGTAATAAACCATTGGTGAAACAGCAACATAAGAAATCATATTCTCTGAATTAAAACCAAAAATCATTTAGTAAATTTACTGTCTGCTTAATAGCTGAACTGATATCATCCCAGCTATCTTTAATTTTGATAACACTATCTTTTTTTGAAAGTTTCAACCTTCAACGTTACTGACATTCCAAGAACATATAAACAAGTTCTCATAATGAAGTCATTACTAAATTTAAAGCCTTCTCCTATCTTATTAATTTCAGAAAGTAATTTATCTATTTCGTCTCTTGCTTTATCCCAATGAGATACAATAGTCGAGAATAACAAATCACTTTTTGAAAGAACCGTTCCACCAGAATTCACTCTTACAAAATATGTCTAAGACACTGTCAATGCTATCTGCCTCGACCTCAAAAATAATTAATTATTTCGTCTCCAACCAATCTAGTATGAAGAGAGAAATATTCTTCATAGCCAATTTATCAGTTGCCCAATTATTTGGAATAATAAGTTCAGTAACCAATTCTTCCTGGGAATACTTAAGAATATCCTTTACCAAATACCATAAATGATTATCCTTATTCTTTGCTTTGCGTCAGTTGTAGTCATGAATCTAAACTCATAGAAATATCATCCTCATCACTATTCTGACTATGTAAATCAAAATACAGTTCCTTTTTAGGAAAGGCATCGTCATTCTTCCATCTCTTATTTGGCAGTTTTCTACTCATGCTGCCTTGAAGTGCTATATAGAGATGTTAAACGCTGTTGACCATCAAGTACTGCCCATAAGGTTTCATCACCACTACCGATAGGAAAAGGCTGTGGTGCAGCCGGGTTCTTATACAAATCTCTTTCATGATAGTCTTTGATGAACTCATACATTGAATATTCTTTCTTATTAATAACATCCTTTTTAACTTTCCAAAAAGAAAAAGTACCGACGGGATAACCTAACATGATTGAATCCATCAACTTCGTAATCTGATTATCTCCCCACATATTTTTCTCTGAATTGCAGGCAAGTAGACTCTTCTACAATTCACATCATCAATTATTGAGCGTATGCTCTTTTTCTCGTATGCCATAGTCTACCTCACTCATTGCTGGTTTTAATCTGTTCACCATCAGGCAGAATAAAAGATTGCTCAAATGTAACTTCCAACACATCCCCCTATCTGTTTCATTTCCTCAAGTGAAACCGTATCCCTTTAAGTTTCTTTCCAAAGTACTGAGGAGTCTGTCCAATCCTTCTGGCAAATTCAGATATACTTATATTCTTTTTATTACATAACTCTTTAATCATATCGGATGTGTTCACGTGCTGACCTACATCCACTTAACTAATAAAGCATTTATAATTGTTTCTCAATCCAAATATCAATTCTGCTTTTTATATTATTATAGTAGGTTTTTGTCCATGATTCTGAATAAGAAGCACTATAATTATCTATGTATGTACCATCATTTTTCCAAATCGAAGACTCTATATTTTTCCATTTTCTTTTTCTTACAAAGGAATTTTTCTAATCCGTACCATTCAACTATTTTATTAAAATCAGTACGCAAAGTGTTTCCAGCCATTTTGCAGTTCCAGCTTTAGTATAAGCATTTTTCTAATCTACAATCAGTTTTTACCTTCACATTTTCTTTTCAAATCAAATAACATATGGTCTATCCGGTCATAAAACTTATAGTATCTTGACATGTTTAATCCTCCCATTTCACAAGGAAAGAAAAAATCGGTTTACTACGATAATTCTTAAATGTTTCTACAAAATTAGAATTAAAACCTTCATGATCCTTTATTCGTTTTTACAGATAACAAAGCATCACAAGTACATTTCACACCATCGATAGTTTTATACTTGTGAGATTCCAAAGGGTATCCATCAGGGTCTTTATAAAATTCATAAAATACTTCCCTAAGCTTTTTCGCTATCTTCGTATTATTCAAAAATACAGTTCATTAAATCAATATCAAATTCAAAAACATCTCTATATGTTAGATTTTTCATTTAAAAATTCCATTATCATTCCCCACAATATATTTATATATTCATTTTCACCTTCATATAGCTTAGTATAAACCATTTGGTTTATAAATTCAATATTTCTACATTTTTTCGCTTGTAAATTTTTTTATGAATAAGAAAAACACCCTGCATTCTTTTGCCAAAGTGTCCGTATCGTAGTTCTTGTTCAATTATCTCTCTAATTCAGAAGAAACAATATCAACATTATTTAGTAATTTTCCGATTTTTTAAAAACAATTCCCGTGTACGCATGTATGATAACTAAAAATTTTTTTGTCAAACACTAATAAAAACTGCAACTTACTCGTTGCAGTTACACACAGATTTACTTCTGTTCCTTTTAGAAACTTATATTTTTCATTTTTCAGTCATAGTGAAAACATCGTTTTTCAAAATAAGGTTTTTACCATTTCTTTCCATCTAGCTTTATGAAAATTGATTGAGTTTAAAGGAGATAGACCATAATTTCCCAATGCATAACCATCATTTACTTCAACAACAAGTGTCCTGCCATCACGAGTAACACCGATATCTAGTCCATAAGCTATTGGTGCATCTTTCCAACATGATATGGCTTCATCAATTACACTAGGATCAAATTGTGCATGATAATCACCTTTATAGGGGCGAACATCTAATACTTGACCATCTAACACAAAACACCGCCATTCTGCTATGAATTCCACAACCTCACTAATCCATATAGGATAGTCGAAAGGTAGACCAATACCTATCAAATCTCGAGTACCATTAACAACTCTTCCTGTAAAGACTTTTGAACCAGCTTTGGGTTTAATAAATTTCCCCCAATTATCAGGTATATTTACAATCTCCCCTAAAATACCTTCATAAATTTTTCTACCATAGAACTTTCTAAGCTCAACAGGATAGTCGTAAACTGGAACGTTTAACCCCATCATTTTTAGTAATGCTCTAGTCTCCGTTATATAATCTATAACTGTATCATCACTTGTTAACTGTTTTATTTCAGAAAAGATTGATATAAAATAACTTCTTCTCCTTGTAAGTAAGCACCTACTTGCATTGTACTTATTAATTGAAACTTCACTTGGTAGTTTGCTTTGTCTAATATAAACAACCATTTCATCACTCCTATATCACTAGTGTTACACCTGCTTGTAAAAATAATAGCATTTATGCTGTTATTTTTGAGTAAATAACTCCCATAATATCATCGAAATAATCAACAGTATTTAGTAGTAATTCTATAACCTGGGACTTTGTTAGTCGCATTCCTCTTCTATCTCTAGCATCTTCTACTAAATTTTCAAGTTTCTCTAGATTTTTATCATCCAGGCTAATCATTATTCTATTTTTTTATCGGTTGCCATTTTCATCACCTCAAGTTAATTCTATCAAAAGTGTAACACTTAGGTCAATTATTTTCTTTTTAAAATTATAAATATTTAAAAGAGGGTAGCTTTTATACCATTTTTAACATTTTTGTATTTAGCAATAAAAACTTCACTAAAAAAATCTTGATATCAAGGCTTTTTCGTAATCTCTTTCGTTACAAGGTTTTTACGCTTTTACCGACAAACTCACACACTTCACGTGTGCTTACATCTTGCTTTCCTTCTATAAATTGATTAAAGTTAAATTTGAGGCATTAGAGGAATTGATATATTCTCTTTCTAATCTATAGTTATGCCTATTCTGTTCGAGTTTCAGCTAAATATATTCTCCATTCAGCTAATTCTTCAGGCAAATCATAAACAGTTTTTCCATTACATTTCATAGATTTCAGAGATTCCTGGTGAGGTCTTAGAAAAAGTTTTCCAAGCTGTCACTAGTTCTTCTACAAATTGAATATTATGAGGTTCAAAAAAGTCATTAAATTTCGATAGTTCTTTACTATAAATTGTCACAACATTATAGCTATCAAGCATGATCTCATCATGACTTTTATGCCCACCAAATCCAAACTTACTTAGTCCATCATTAATAAGCAAATCACCGTATCTAATCAACAGTACTAGGCATTCCTCTCTTGAACAACCATCAATATAATAAACATCCTTATGGGATTCCTTGATAATATTCTTTGCTATCACTTTTTCTCTATCAATACTGACAGGCAATTCCAAAAATAAAAAAACAAAGGGCTCGTCATGAATCGCAATAAAAGTGTTGACAAAACCTCTAATATTTTTTTCTGCGTGTACATTCGCCATCAAATGATGTTCAGTTAACTTTGTAAATGATTCAAACAGGTTTTCTACCAAGCTAACTTGGTGACCTTTTACTAAATTCAACATTATGTATCCTCCAGAGAATTTAAAACAATATCCACATTTATAATCTCATTATACCATTAAACCCCTAAAAAAGACTGCAACTTCCCAGTCACAGTCTCTTATAAATCTACCTCAGTTCCTTCAAGGAAAGTTACTACAATTTGTCCAGCTTCTGAAATACTGATGTGGTCGAGAACTTGATTCATGATAACTCCATCAAATTTATCTAAATCTAGTATCTGATACATCTGCTTTGCATAGTGCTTATAGAGAAGATTTGCTCCTTGCTCAGCCTTTTGCCACTTAGCTACCACATCAGATCTATGTTCTTTGTAGCAGTCCAACTGCTTTCATAAAGGCTTTTTCAAGCATTTCCTCATCAATATGATTGTTTAAACATCCAATCTGGCCTTTGAGCCTATATCGATTATTACACTGCCATACCTTACGTTTACCTCGACTTGTAGTCCAATTTTTTCTACCAAATGCTGAACCACATTCGGCGCAAAATACTTTTGTTGTAAAGGGATTGTTTTCTTTCTGCATGATATAAAATTGGAGCTTATGTTGTTCTCTAAATTTCTTTCTTCTTGCTATTTCTAACTGAACAATCTCCCACTTCTCTCTATCTAAGATTGGTTCATGATTGTTCTCGATATAGTATTGATTAACTTGTCCATCATTATCAATTCGTTTTCTTCGTCAGGAAATCAACTGTATAGGTTTTCTGAAAGCAAAAGCATCACCCTTGTATTTTTTTCATTTTTGAAGCATTTTTCCATATAGCACTTGGGCACCACTTTTGCTTTTACCTGTGCAACCTGGTATTTCCTGTTCTCTTAACTCTTTGGAAATAAATTCTGGACTGTATCCTTCTAGAAATCTATCAAATATATACCTTACGACATTAGCTTGTTCATGGTTTATAATGAGATTTCCTTTTTCATCTTTGTCATATCCCATAAAGTTTGTAGTGTTTACCTGAACTACACCACGCTCAAATTTCTTACGAATTCCCCAAGTTGAGTTTTCTGAAATGGATCTCGATTCATCCTGTGCGAGTGACGATAGAATGGTAAGTAGTACTTCTCCTTTTTGAATCTAGACTATCAATATTCTCTTTTTCAAAACGTTACTCCAATACCTAGTTCTTTCAGTTCTCTTACATATTTGATGCAGTCCAATGTATTTCTGGCAAATCTACTAATAGATTTAACTAAAATTCTATCCACCTTACCATCTCTACAATCTTGTATTAGTCGGTTAAAAGCATCACGTTTTTTTGTATTAGTTGCAGAGATTCCTTCATCTGCATAGATGTCTACTAACTCATAATCTTCATGTTTTAAAGATGTATTCACGGTAATAATTGACCTGATTCTCATAACTTGATAGCTGTTCGTCTTGGTCTGTAGACACTCGACAATAAGCGGCTACCTTGACCTTTTTTTCTGAGTTTGAGATATGACTGTTTGCTGAAGTTTTTTTGGCCGGTATAACTGTAATGTTTTTCTCCATCTTCAATCCTTTCTAACACAATTACTGGTGAACTTAGTTTCCAATCTTCAATATCCCTTTCAGGGACTCTCATACCTTTACAGGAATTTTTTTCCTTCTTTGATATATTTGGAACAACACCAAACAATCTTTTTTTCTTATAAGATACCTGTCTTTTTAATGTTGAACCACAATATTGGCATTTTAACATTCTGGAAAAATTTATAGGTTTTTATTTGTACCTTGGATTCGAGAACGGCTTTTTCATTTTTACCTGAACCTTCTCCCATATTTCCTTAGATACAATTCCTTCATGATTATCTTCGATATAGTATTGTTCAACCTGTCCCTTGATTTAATTTCTTTGGACCGTTTACACCGTCATGAAAGTATTTTTTTGAAGTAGTAAAGAGCCTTTGTATTTTTTTCGTTTTTTTAAGATATTACGAATTGTGCTGTCATACCATTTCTTTCCTGTTACAGTTGGAACCTTGCCCTCATTAAGTTTTTTAGCAATCCTATGTGTACCCATTCCTTCTAAATAACTATAAAAGATGGTTCTTACTATTTGCGCTTCTGCTTTGTTTATAACAAGTTCACCTTTTTTTCGTTTAAATCATACCCTAAAAACCGTTTAGCATTAATGAGTAATTCTCCCTTCTGGAACTTTCTACGAAAAACTCCATCGTTGGTTTCCGCTCATGCTTTGTAACTCTTCCTCAGCCAAACTTGCTAACACAGTCAAGACAACTTCACCTTCATTTGATAAAGTGTGGATATTCTGCTCTTCAAAAAAGATATCAATACCAAGAGTTTTTAATTCTCGACTTATTTCAAGAACATTGATGAGATCTCTTGCAAACCTTGATATTGACTTAGTATGGATAACATCAATTTGTCCTTTTCTACAAGCATCTAACATAGTTTGAAAATCAGGTCTATCATACTTTGAACCCTGAAATCCCTTTGTCACAAAAAAACACCCAAAAACTCAACATCATCACGTTCAGCATACAACTTTTTCAAAATAGACTTTTTTGATTCTCTAGCGAATCAAGTTGACTTCCGTTGGTTGTAGAAACTCGAACATATGCACAAATTCTCTTTTTTTCTTTTTGTTATTCTTTGCTTCAATTTTTTTCTTATATTCATTTTTTTCCTCCTACAAGAAGTTTTTTTACACTATATATCCCTCTAAACGCTATATTAGTCAAGTAATCAGCAACCCTGTTCTTTAATAAAATGTCTTTATATCCTCTTACCTTAATAGGTAATTTCAAGATAGTTTTTTTCCGGTTTTAAGAAAAAAATCAAAAAGAAAAAAAGCCTGATGTATTTCACCAGGCTTAGATTTTTTTATTTGAAATTTAATCGCAATATGTTATAATAAACGTAGAAAAAGAGCTGAGCGCCAACTCAGCTCCATGTAGAACCGTTAAAAAGACGGTGACTCTCTATTATCAGACTATAACTCGTCCAACAACTCGGTCAAAAGTGGGGACGGGTTATTTCTTTGTCATCGTCCTTGAAGATTTTTATAGCACAAACCAATCAAAGCAATGGTAAAAGTACCAAAAGCCAAAGATGGTCTGAACGACTTCAAATGAGCTCAAACACGCTCCTCCTTTCCGTCAGATTTTTGATGAATTACCCATAGGCATCACCTCTCTTTCGGTATAAGGAGCCACCGTCTTCACTTTTCTACAATAGATATTATACCACATGAGCCACCAACTTCGGTGGTTTATTTTTTTAAAGATTTATTTTAATAGTAGCATCTGCAAACTCTTAATTAGTAGTAATCAAACCATCAGGTTCAATCGTAAAATTCTGGTTTTACTGATAGCGAACCATCGGACTTGAGATAATACCAGCCATTTCCTGATTTAATAAATTGCTTAGATTTCATATCTCCCATCTTTTTTTCATCTAAGTAATACCAAGTTTCACGATATTTTACCCAACCTTTAGCCATTCGACCATCCGACTTAAAAAGTAATACCACCTATGATCGATATGCATCCAACCAGTAACCATGGCACCGCGCTTATCAAAATAAAAACCAATCCTTTACCATCATTGAACCATTTATTGATGAAACAGTAGCCTCTATTATCAAAAGTAGAACCATTCTCCTTTGATATTTTTTTCCATTGAGATTTTTGGATAAGAGCCATCTGATTCTTCCCACCACCAGCCAACTTCGTTTCGTTTCCAGTTTCCTTCAGTTAGACCAGATTCAATATCTTTCTTAAACTGTTCTCTACTAATGCCCCATTTTGCAAGGTATGGATAGGGATCTACATGGTCACTTCCATTATTTGGTTGGTTGTAAGTACAAAATTGATGAGTTTTAATCCCAGCAAGACTACTAGAATCTAGAGTTTTAGGGATTCCAGCCTCGTCAGCTAACTCACGTAATAGCTTGACATAAAGTCGATAATCTCTCATGAATTCTTCTTTAGATTCATGACTTTCTATCAGTTCAACTTGAGCGTAACCTTCAACATTCCATCCGCCACCAACATCATAGGCACCTCGGTCGACTAACCATGTTTGCATGATACGACCATTCCCTACCACATGAGAGAAGAATCCTGACTCAACTGGACGACGCATATGGTAATCCGCTTCATTTTGTGCCGTAGAGTTAGGATTTCCTGTTGAGTGAGCATGAACCTGTCGATAGGGTTGTTCCCCAATTTGAGGAAGATTTGTTCGTAATCTACTTTTATCAATTTCCATGATTATCCTCCTTATCATCGTTAGACTTTTCTTCAGTTAGATGTTCAAAAGCTTTTAAAATTGGTTTAAAAAGCAAAATATTCCCTTTTACTTTTTGATAGTTCTCAATTAGTGATTGGAAAGTAAAAACTAGGTATCCGATATAAATCGAATACAGAAACATAAATCCAGTTTTTTTCAGGCAACAAAACAGACATCGGAATCAATAACAGTAACATAAAAATCCCTAAGACTTTTACGAATTAATCCATTGATTCCAATTCTACTCTTATACTCAACATCAGGATTTACAATTGCAGCAAATGTGCCTGATGCAAAAGTCTACAATTTCCATGATGACAATTAACGCTAACGCATACAAAAATAAGCCCATCTTCTGTTTCGATGAGCTTTCTTAAAAAAATTAAACAATTCAATATCCATTTTTTTAATACTCCCTATTGTTCTTTTTTTATTTGACTCAATTTCAGCTAAAACAGCATCTTCTAATTCATATCGTTTATCTCGGAACAATTTTTTTCTTGGTTTCTCATTTCGAGACGATGCTCCGCATAGAGCTCTGAATGATAGAGAAACTCAGATACTGTAGAAACACCATGTTCATCAACATCAACAGTATACTGCTTAACTACTTCATCACCAATCTTCAAATTTCCAACCAAACGTGTTGTTTTTAGTAATTTCTAATGCCATTAACTTTCTCCTTTCTCTTTTTAGTTTTTACTTCCTCAAATAAGTCTTTTTAGGTCTGAGTCGTATTCTAATACATCTTTCATTAACTGCAATTCGCTTTGCAACAACCAAATAAAGAGCCTCATTTTTGTGCTGCTTGACCTTTCGGTTTGTGCTAGTTTCTTAGTCAACGACTCCATTGCTAATTGATGGATTAAATCTGTGTTCATCTTCTAACATCTCCAATCGTTTATTTAATTTTTCGAATATCAAGTATTAACTCTTGAATTCCTTTTTAAAGCGATATTCGTTAATCTTGTATTATCAAGATTCAGAAAACCACCATTTTTCATACACAAGTGACGAGTCAATTTGTTGAACATCTTGAGCGATGAGTCCAATTTTTGGTATGAGCCTTTTTGAATACGATTCCCTATTTTCTTCCAGTCATATTCTTTAAATTGAAATCTTTTGATAAAATCGAGTGCTTTATAGTTAGATAAGCCTATATTCTCTTTTTAAGTTTTTTTATCAGAAAAAAATGTTGGTTAACAATTTGCCATAAGCTATAAGCCTTTCCGTTATATGAGTAGTAAATATCATTTCCTGATCCACCAAAGTCTAGAGATACATTATTAGAATTCCAATAACTAATAGTTCCTGTAGTTGAGCCATTAATGCTGCTTTTTGCCGTACTTTCAACCAGCCAATTCCTTTTTGCCTTAATGTATCCTTCGACCGTCAATAGAAAAATCATCACTATCACTTGCAGTGTTTCCAGTAGTAAAATCTGAATCTTTGTAAATAAATAAGCCGTAAGGAACATTGTCCCCTCGGCCATAAGAACCTATAAATTGTACACCTAAACCATCTTTAGAATTAAACTGACGAGGAACATTAATCTGTAATCCACCGTTGATAGCGTCAAATGAACCATAAGCACCTAACTTAATTTTTGTTTCTCCAGTTAATAATCCACCAGAAATTGTGGTTCCAGTTATTGTGCCACCCTGAATTCTGTCACCACTTAGTAAGCCTGACTTTATTTGACTAGCATCAATCCTAACACTTTGTACACTATTGATAAAGCATTCTTTGCAAACAGCTGTCGTAAATAAGCTTCATTTGCAACTAACTTATTAAAAAACGCTTGATCCACGACAATTTTATCTGCAGTTACTGAATTTGACGCTAATACCATAGTAGTTACTGACCCAGATTCAAAGTTTGATGTCTTTAATTTATCAATCATTCCTGATTTAATGACTGCTCTATCAATTAAAGTATCTCCAGTGATATGAGTTGCCTTGCCAATAATTCGATTGATTCCATTTGCACCTAAATTAATCCCTGAAATTAAAGATCCAGCATTAGTTAAATTTTGAATCGAATAGGAACCTTGATGTTGCTGAACAAGACTTTCTGTTGCAATTTGTTGAAAGGATGTACTATCTACAAAGTTATTAGGTGGCTGACTACCTCGAACAATTGAAATTTGGCCAACTGCCACAGTGCCGTTCTTTTCTAGCCAAATATGAAGCCCAAAATCATCTGTTTTTGTCACGGTTTTATTTATCGTAAAAGTTCCTGTAAAAATTTGAGCTGCGCCCGTTCTAGTCGGACTGATGGTGAAACCTCCTATTGAGTTACCTGATTTGATTTCAAAACCAACTTTTCCATCAGGTAGTACATCTATCCATAAATTGACCCTATAAGAAAGTTTCTCACCAGCAACAAATTTTTGACTATGAAGAGGCATTTGGAAACCACGCCAACCATTTGTTGTCCTACCACTTTGTGCAATTCTTAGCAGCTTGTATTCATTAGTTCCAGTCATAACTAAATTCGAATTCGGTTCACGTTCTCTATATTTACTAAAATTGGTTGGATCGTATACTAAGTTTTGGGTATCAATTAAATCACTGACTCTTGTAATCAGTCCTTCGGATGTTTGTACAACCTGACTAATTGTTTTACCTTGTTCACTAATAGTTCTTGTATGACTACCTAGAGTATCTTTTACTTCGTTAAAAGCCGTTACAGTTGTTAAATCTTCGATAGGTTTAGTCCAATAATTTGGAAAGATATCTCCAGTAGTAATCATTAAAGCTCTCCAATGAAACTTACCTGAACTTGCTCCATCAATACGAAATTGTAATTCAAAAGTTTTTTAAAATTATTGAACATCTCATCTGTTACGATTCGAGAAATTTTAATAAGATGGTAGTTTGTACCAGTTTTTAATGCACTAGACCAAGAGGTATGAAAGGGATTAGAATGAACACTCCATACAGCACTATTATCTGATTTTTTATAGCCTGGACCTTGTAAAATAATTCTAGGAGTAACAGTTGAATCTAAAAACAACATTATCGACAGAAATATAAACAAATAGATTGATTTTTTTGTCCCTGCATAAATGCCAGTCGAATCACCATAAAGGAATTTTTTTCCTAATGTTTGAATCCAATTGAGTTTCGAGTTTATTTCTTTGTATGAAGTCCAACTATCACTGGAACCAGATGCTAAGTTTCGATGAGAAACATTAGTTGGTATTAAAGCTTTAGTTTCACTAATAGTCCGACTGAAACTATTAGATGTTTCTCTAACTAAGTTTTTGCACGCTAGAGTTCGTTACATAACCTCTATCTAAAAATATTTTTTTATCAACATCTGATTTAGTTTGAAATCCTTTTTAAATTGATTACGGATTTCTACCTGACTACTGGTCAATCGTTTGGCTATTTCACCTGCTTGGATTTTAATTGTTGTTTCAGTACTAGCAAGTCGATTTGTCGTTTGATTAAAAATCTGTTTGTGATACTTTTAGTCTTTATAGCATCTGCAGCAACTTGTAAATCAGCTTTAGTTTTAGATATTGCTAATGCGATTCTCTGATATTCTTTGGAGTGCTTCACTAGCTGTTTGTTTAATATTTTCTACATAGGTCTTTTCAGCTTTTAGATTTATTTTATCCTTGGCTTGTGATATTTCCGTTCGTTGTTGCTCTACGGTATTTTTGATAGCATCAAAGTCTGTCTTTGAAACCTTGTTAGTAATAACCCCTTAAGCTTATCAATTGAAGATTCTACTGTCGTAATTTGATTCAATAAGCTATTCTTGCTGAGTTCAACTAAACGGTTTGCTTCAGCAATAGCTTCCTTTTTATAATTTAAGGTATCTGTTAGTACTGTATTAGTAGTTTCTTTAACTTCTTTACTGACCTCTAAGGCATGATTAGCTAAATCTCTACTACTATTTGCTTTTAGCCAACACATCGTTGTATCTATTTTCATTAAGTGATTCATTAGATAGAACTTTAGAATCAACATCAGCGATCTTTCCTTCAATCTCTTGACGAATACCATCTGCGTAGACTTCTGCACTAGCTTTGACTTTTTCAATATCATCTAGAATTGATTCTTTTTTTGTTTAGTGAATTCGGCATCAAATGCTGTGTTCGCATTTCTCAAAGCTTTTTCAATTGCGACTTCTTGTAATGTGAAACCAGAGTCTAAAATTGCATTTGCGACAGTTGAAATTCCACTATTTGAAGTTGAACCACCTACCATTGGTTTATCATCAAAAGTAATCGAGATATATTCTTGTGTCAGTGCGTCAAATTCATAAGCGACTGCCTTTTTTGGAATATCAATCTCATGTTTCAAACTCTTGATATATACAGTATCCCCTAAATGTACAACCTGCCCATCGAGTTCATAGGCTTCAATCGTAATAGCATCCGATAACTTATCAATTCCTTCATTCTTAAACTTAGCCTCAGCCCACTTCCTTAACTCCTCAATGCTTTTAAGAGTATTATTTTCGTACTCTTTTTCATTGATATATGGATAGAAAGTGATTAGAGGACTATCGACAGTAATTTTAATTGTCTGGTCTTTATCTTTACCATCTGGTTTAAATGTTGATTTTGCATGAATACGAGTAATGATTGATTGAGTTGATTTGGTTCTCTTGTAAGACTTTAGATTCTTATGTGTTGTTATGACAACACCCCTATTTTCACCTCTATTCTTCTTGATTGTCAGAGCCAAATTGTCACGAATCAACTCCCCTTCCCAAGTTCCTATGATAGAATGGGCACCATCCATTAAGACAGCATAGAGTGTCTTTACTTCATTTGTATTGAAAGTACGGCGATCTGTAACATCACTCGTAAATGAAAAATCACCAAGATTGGTCTTAGTATTTTGAACCATTTGGGATAAGGCCATACCACAAGTAAGATTAAGAACACTAATTGGTTCGATAGACCGTTGCATAATATCATCTGAAATATGGTAGGCGGTTATATCCAAACTATCATCGTTTTCAATTGGCTTTTTAATACGAAATAACTGGAATCCTAAGACAGGCACAGGAGCCTTGATAAGCATATCCTCTTTTATTTGTTTATAGATACCAGAATCGGTAATTGGATAGCGAATAGATAAGGTGAAATCACCGTTCAGGGTTTCTTTTACAATAGCAGAGCTAGTTTCATGAAGAGGTAATCCATTCCACTTTGCAGTTCTAATATCTTTGTTCAACAAAAATAACATTTAAGCCCACCCCCAATTTGTTTCAAAGCTTAAAGAAGTAATACCTCTACCAAGAACAACACCTACTTCTTTTTTAGCGCTTGGATCAATAGTGATAAAATCACCAGACCATTTGATGTACTTTTTGCTAACCGTTAGAAAACTTGGACTATTTGGTTCGTTTACCATCACAAGAGGTTCTGTAAGTTTTTCAATTTTAATAACCTGATCTCCAATCGTAAACTGAGTCTCAGTTGCCGAATTCCCCATTATCGTTATTTTGGGGAACGCTAGAGACGTCCCTTGAACTCTAAGTACACCGTTTGATGTCAAAGTTTGTCTATCCATTGATTTAAAAAACTTTGTAGGATGACAAATAAAGGTAGCTTTCGTCGCATACACACCATCTCTCTCTTGTTTTACCTCAGTACATTTTACTCGGTAACACCAAAGACGTGTGGTTTTCATCCGTTCACTCTCAAGCCAAAACTGCTCCTTGATAAATAGACCCATAAATTGATGAAGTTGTTCTTCTGAGGGCTTAACAATGTAAATCGTATATGATTTTTCAATCAAATCTCGGTGCCGATTTGTTTGCGAAAGAGCCCCACTCATTCCTTTATGTTCTAATAAACTCGTCTTACTCTCCGCTAGGATAACAGAAGGCGATTCGTGGACAATCACCTTAAAAGGAAAACTAGAAGTTCCAATTCCATCTATGACTAACTCGTTTCTTTTAATCATATAGTGGCTCCTCTCAATTGTTTTTGACGTGCTAATTCTTCTGCAATTCGACTTGCTACTTCATTTGCTATTTTTTCAATATCTGCCTGTTCTCGGATAATATTTCCAGTAATCGAAATGTTGATGTCTGGCATTCTTAAATCCATCGTTCTTGCAATACCTCTTCCGATTGCCCCAAGAGTAGATTCATTTAAAGGGAGTACCGCTTCGTTTCCTGCTTCTCCTCCTACCATTAGGGAATTCCCTATTGTTCCGAAGGCAGTTGGTTTTGTTAAAATTCCCCCTTTTGCATACCACTCAATTCCGATTCTAGGAATTTGTCCCTTTAACCAATCCAGAGGGTTTGCAGATCCTGACACACTAAAATGAGGTAAAGGGATGTGTGGCCACTGAAATCTGAAATTAAAGAGATTTTTGATAGCAGTTATAGCAGTTGAAACTGCATTTTTGGCAGTGTTAATTGCATTTGAAATCGTATTTTTTACTCCATTCCAAACATTGGACACTGTACTTGAGATTCCATTTAGAATACCTGAAATAGTTGAACTGATACTATTCCAAATTGTACTGACAACGTTACTAATTTCTGATAAGAGATTACTAATTGTGTTCTTAATCCCATTCCAGGTGTTTGATATAAGTTGACTAATAGTACTTAGAACTAAGCTTACAATTGACTTGATGGATTCCCATACTGTTGAAATAACTGCCTTTATTGTTTCCCATGCACCAGACCAATCTCCTGTTATAACCTGCATGATTGCTTTAATAATGCCTAAGACAAGATTGATTGCCGTTTCAACTACTTGTTTGATGATTTCCCAAGCTGTGCTGATAATCAGTTTTATATTTTCCCATGCTGCCTGAATATAGGGTTCTAGAATTGACATAACGGTAGTTATGACTGTTGAGATTGCATTCCAAACTGTGGTTGCAGCTGCAAGAATTAAATCTTGATTGCTAGTCCACCATGAAGTTAGAGTCCCCCAAATGCTTAAAATAAAGTCTGATATTTCTTGAATGATAGTAGATATAAAAGAATATATAGCATTCCAAATATCCATTACTGCTGTTCTAAATCCCTCGTTATGTTCCCAAAGTTCTTTTATACCAACAATTAACAAAGCTAGAACAGCTACAATTCCTAATACTATAGCAATAACAGGTGCTACACTTGCTATTAAGCCACCAATTGTGACACCCATTGCTAAGGCAGCTGCCTGAAGTGCTAAAAATATAGGGAGTAATAATCCTAATCCAGTAATCAGGCTACCTACAATAATGATAAATTGTTTTACTGGCGTTGATAAACTAGAGAACCACTCTGCAACTGAACGTAACAAATCAGCTAAAATCTCTAGTATCGGTGCAAAAGTGACAGCTATAGCATCCCCAACTTCAGCTAATGCTAACTTCGCTTCATTTTGAGCAGTTGTAAATTTATCAATTGGATCTAGTGTCGCTTCATAAGTTGAGCCGACTGTTCCTGATGCTTTCTTTGCTGTTTCAGCTAAGTCATCAAAAGATAAAGCACCACGATTAATGGCATCCACCATTCGTGGAGCACCCTTAGTTCCAAATATATCTGAAGCGAGGTTAACTTTTCAGTTTCGCTAGTTGAATTTTTAATTTTTTCGATGGTTTCAGATAAACCTTGTTGCAAAGTCTTTCCTGATGCCGCATACTTCACAGATGCTTTTGATAAGGATGATAAAGAGGCTGATGAATCCACACCAGCCTTTTCAAATTTCCCCATTAAAGCAACACCCTCATCAAATGAAAGTCCCTAATGCCTTAATTTGTGGTGCTCCAGAAACAACCTTATCCATCAAATCTTGAACTCCCACCCCAGTAGCTTGACTGGTAAAGGTGACAGTATCAAGAACACTAGACAAATCCGTTGCCTGTAAGCCATATGCTTCTATAGCTTTCTTAGCTGAAATAGCTGATGAGGTAACATCACTCCCATTTATGGATGCGAATTGGATGAGATAACTTGAAGCTGATTTTAAACTATCACCGGTTAAACCAAATTGTGTGTTCAACTCTCCGACTGCACTACCAGCAGTATTAAAGTCTGTTGGAATTTCTGTAGCAAGGTTCTTTGCGATAGTTGTCATTTCTTCTAAAGCTTGGCCAGAAAGCACCAGTTTTGGTGACAATGATATCCATCCCTTCATCAACTTCGTTAAAAGCTTCAAGCGACTGTTTCCCAAAATCAATCAATTTTTGTGATAATTCTGCTAAACGATCACTGAATTCCATTAGGATATCTGCCTTTAAGAGATGATTGATTTCTGATAGATTATCCTTCGCACTTGTTGAACTAGTGCCCATCTCTTCCATCTCATTTTGAAGATGATTATAGGCCGTTTTGGTATCATTTAGAGTCTGTTCCAGTTTATTGGCTTCAATCGAATTTTCGCCATACTGAGATTTTGTTAGTTCTAGCTGTTTCTCTAAATTCTGAATCTGTTTTTCTAGTAAGGAGGAACTTTCATTTACTTTTTTCTGAGCTAAAGCTAGCTTTTTCAGATTCACTAGCACTTTGAAGAAAGTTCACTTTCTTGTAATTTAAATTGACTCGTTAATTTTTTTCACTCTCAGAAGCTAGACGAGCTTGTTCTTGTTTCAAAGCTATCCCATTGACTTTTTAGTAGTACCTATTCGATTTCCATTTTTCCGATAAGGCTTGATTGACACCCTCTAGTTTGCTTTCGTAACTTTTCAGTACTGTCTGAGTAGTTTCTACTTCCCTTTGAAAGGCTCGATATTGTTCCGCCCCGATATTACCTGACTTAAATTGAGCTTCAACTTGTGCTTGTGCCTGCCTTAAGGTAGCTAATTTTTCTTTAGTGGTTTCAACTTGTTTAGCAAGCACTTCTTGTTTTTGAGTAAGGAGTGTGACATTTCCTGTATCAAACTTAAGAGCCTTATCAATTTGTTTCAATTCTTTAGTTGATTCAGCTGCTTGTTTATTTACCCCTTTTAAGGCATTTTGCAAAGGGTTGTGTGTCACCACCAATTTCTATTGTGATACCTTTTATATTTCCAGCCATATTCACATCTCCTTTCTATTAAAAATTATCAAAATCACTTTGATTCGCTTTTCTTGTGTTGCTTGTTTCATTTGTCCGCAAGTTTACATAGTCAGTTTGATAATCAAGAGCCATCCCAATTGAAATATGTTTTAAGTCGTCTATGGATAAACCAGTTTCCTTACAACAAAATAAATAGCTTTCTACCGTAAAGATTTCTTCACTTGCTGTTTCTGTTTGATCTGCTTTTTTCTTGTATTCATCCCTTGGTTAAGCATGTTCATTAAGATAGTTGCTACTTCTTGGACTGGAAACTCCTCCATCTCCATAAAGAATTCTTTGAATGGTTTAATTCTTGGATTAGCAGATTTCGCAAATACCCAAAAAATTCTGTGAAAAAAAGTCATATCAAAATTGGTCAGGATAGATAGATCAATGTCACCAGTTTCGAGTTTTTCTTCCTCATTTAGGTGTTCAATCTTATCGAGAATTGACTGCGTACTCACCATTGAAAACAAGTCTTGAAAATAATCTTTACCAAACTGTTCTTTATAAGCAATCGGTGTATAGGCATTAGTAGCTAATTCATAGGTCTTTCCTGAAATTGTAATACTATCTCTCATCTGTAACTCCTTTATTCACGAGGTTCAAAGACTTCCTTGAACCAATTCTGACGAATCTCATCACTTGTTTCTTCTGTCGTTTTGCGACGAACCACCTTATCAAGTGGCCGAGGACTTGCAGTAAAGTTTAGCTCAACCTCATTAATATCTGAACCAGATTTTGTTTTTGATCCCATTGACGGACGTGATGCGTAACAGTAATACAAAACATGAAGTGTTTCTTTCTTATCTCCTTCAAAACGAAACATCAGAGCGAAAATTCTTCTTTTTCAGCATTTGCGATTTCAGAAATTGTTTTTAGTTGTTGGATCTAATTTTTTTCTCCTAAGACACGAGTTAAAAAAATTCTTGAGTTAATAAGGCGAGCTTCAATGTTCCCTCATAACCATCATTTGATTCCGAAGTATAAAAAGTTGATATTATCTGCCTTGTATGAACCTTTGTCACCAGTCGGTTCCAAGGTTAGTTCTGCTGCACCTCGTAATCGTTCAACCGTCCCATAAGTCAATGCGCCATTTGAAGCTTCAGTTGTAACTTCTGCCCAATGAACATCTTGTAATCCAAAGGTAACTTTATTTTTTTCAGTCATAACTATCCTCCGTTTAATGAAATGTAATATGTAATTTGATAGAGTTTTTCAGTTGAGATATAAGTCTCTACTTTGTCAAAAAAATTGAATGACTATCGAAATAAGTCATCCATCTTCGTTTCGATTTCCAAGTCCTTCTTTAAGGTATAGAGTTCCACTTGAAGATTAAGAGTCTTATGATAGCTCCAATTATCAGCTCCAGCATTTTCAGAGTCCTTAACAAGATATACAATAAATGGTGGAGCTGGACTTCTTCCTTCTTCAAAATGATGATAAGCTACTGGCAAACTTTGATTTTTATTAAAATGTTATAGAAATCTTTTAATGTCATGAAATCCTCACAATCTTTGTCTCAGCCTATCTTCAAGTGACTTAACGGCACTTTTTTCAACGATTTCAATATGTTTTTGCCCTTCTACTCGACCACCATTTTGTTTAGCATGACCATTTTCTAGGAGATGAGTTAAGCCTGGTGTTCGGTTGTGAATAGACTTTGTTAAGCCTGTAGAACTATCACTTGTGGTCTTGCTTTTCCAACCTCGTGCATACTTACCAGTTTTTCGTGGAGAAGAGATCTTTAAAGTATCTACAGCACTGTCTGTTACTTCTTCTACTACCTCTCGCATTGCAGATGTCGTCTCTTTAATGTAATCACCCAACTCTTGATCAATTACTTTTTCCAACTCATCCATTCCTATCCTGTTCATAGTCATTCTCCTTTAGTTGCTACAATATAAATCAATTGCCTAGGAACGCTATCACCATCAATTGAATCTATCGTAAAGTAGGCGTCTCTGTACTTTATCCTAGCTTTTAATGAACTTAGATTTAGTACCGCTTTGTCGTACCTTAGTGTAAATTGAATTTTGTTATAAAGGAGTCTAGACACACTCCCCTCATTTTCTGTCAAGGTCAATGGCCGACTAGAACACCATCTTTGGAAAACCGTGTTCCAAACTGAAGATTCATTTCCAATTTCATCAACCACAATTTTACGCACTTCAAATGTAAGACGGTCACGTAACGGAGCAATTTTCATCAAAAGATATCCTTCCTATCAGCTAATAGTAAGTGATATAACATTTGTTTTAACTCTTTATAATTAGCTGTTTCACGGTGTTCATAAAGATAGGCAACCCCATACAGGATTGCCATTCTTAGAACCTCACTGTAAGTATTCTGCCTTAATGTTTCTTCACAGAGTTTTTTTACTCGTATCAATCAATTGCGTAATCAAGTCATCTTCATCTGTGTTTTTCTACCTTAAGGTAAAGTTTTGCTTCTTCTAGACTTATCATGATTATTTTTGCTTTCACAGTTAAAATTTTTCACTGCTTCTGGTAATACTAATTTCCCATCAACACGTTGAGATGCAAGAAAACCAATTTGACCATTATTAGCATAAAGTTCATTTGAGACGTTTAAAAAGTACGTCCTTGGCGGTCTGCAATCCAGTAATAGAGAAATCACCAAATGCAATAGCTTTTATTCCCCTGTTCAGGTAGAGGGTGCAAAGGTAGATGTATAGTATGGACGGTTAAGAATTAAATCTGGTTGTCCAGCTTGTGTAGACGGTTGCCAAATGTAATTTCCGTTATTGTCTTTCAGTTTACGGATTGCTTTTACAGTTGTATCATGAAGAATCCATACTGCATTTTTACGATACGGAGCAGGAAGAGAATGATACAATTCAATCATGTCATCAAACGTAATGTCTTTAGTCGTCGTTGTAGGACCAGTAACATTTGCTTGCGTAAAGATTCCTGTTGGTTTCTTTGAGCCATCTCCAATAAGGAATGATTTCTCTTCTTCTGTACCAATACGTCGTGCAAACTCACTAGTCATATAGGATTCTAAATCAAATACTGAGTCATTTAACAATTCTTCTGAGATTCGAATAGCTGTTCCAATCTTATGCGAATCAAGTGTTACTTGACCAAATGTCTCATCAGTTTCAGGATAAAGTCCATTTTCATCCATCCACGACGCAGTTCCATGCCCTGTAACAACTGGAATCTTCCGCTCTCCACTTGATGTTTTAATGACGGTTGCTAGACTTCGGAAGAAATTCTCTTCTTGAAGACCTTGAACTAGTTTTTTCTCATACTCATCAGGTACTAAATGGCCACCCTCTGTATCTTCTCCAACACGAAGAACATCCTTAACATCAAAGAAGTTACGCTTACGGACATTCGTCCAAAAGGTTTTGGAATAGACATCAGACTTAGTTCCCTTCTTCTCATCTTCTACCTCACTATCTTTTAAGACAGTGGTAGGCTGTCTTGTCAAAGCCTGAGAAGTTGGTTGAGCAAGTTCTAGATCAATCTTTTCTTGTCGTTCTAAGCGAGCGATTTCTTGATTATAGCGATTGATTTTACTTTCCATTTCATCATAGCGTTGAGAATCATCTTCTGAGACTAAACCATCTTCAGTTCGCACTGAGTCTAGGAAAGTTTTTGCTTGTTCCCAAGCTTGATTTCGTTTTTCTTTTAATTCAAGTAATTTAGACATAGGTTAGTTTTTCCTTTCATTATTTCAATAAATCTAATCGTTTTTCTTAACTGATTGAGAGGAGTCGTTGATAAAGGTTTGTAGCTATCTATTTTGGCTTGAAGTTTAACAACAAGGTTATGATCCGCAGTGGCTCTACTAAATGAATAACTGCTAAGTTCTAGCTCTTCTTTAGGTTCATCTTTACCGAATAAAATCTTGTCCGCAAAGCCAAGTTCAACTGCTTTTCTCGCATTAAACCATGATTCAGAATCCATTAAATGTGAGATTTTTGCCCTAGATAATCCTGTTCTTAACTCATAGGCATTCACAATGGACTCTTTGATTTCCCCCAACATTTCAATAATCTTTTCCATATCCTTTGCTTCACCTTGTGCAATCGTCCATGGATTGTGAATCATCATCATTGCAACAGGACTCATGGATACTGTTGTTCCAGCCATGGCAATGACACTGGCAGCACTAGCGGCAAGACCATCAATTATGACATGCACATTTCCTTTGTAATCCATCAGCATGTTATAGATTTGTGCTGCAGCAAAAACATCACCCCCTGGACTATTAATCCAGAGGGTGATATCACCTTTTCCTGCATTTAAATCATTTTTAAAGAGTTGTGGAGTAACTTCATCTCCAAACCATGTTTCATCAGCAATCTGTCCTTCAATACGAAGAGTGCGAATATTCCCTTCGTCTGAAAAACTCCAAAATTTACGCATCTTCTTCCTCCTTTGGTTTTTCTTGAGGTTGTTCAATTGCCTGTTTTGTCATAAAACCACCAGCATCTTTTAATTTAGTCATATTTCCGTTAATCAAATAAAGGTTTCCTCCTTCTTCATCTGTTAAAAGATTTAAATCTTCAAGTTCTCGAATATCATTTGTAGATAGCCAGCCATTCTGTCTTGCAATAGCATACCCACTCATACGACTTTGATAATCTCCACGTAATAAACCATCTACATTGAACTTAACAAAGTACTTCTTCTTTTCTTCAGGTAAAAAAAGAGACCTCTTGAAGGCCTGTTCTAAACGAACTACCCAAGGGTCTAATGTGTATTTTACAAACTCTAGTGATTGTTGCTCGATATTTGAAAATGAAGATTTTTCTAAATCACCAATCATATGTGGTGGTATCCTATACAAACGTGCAATCTCATTGATTTGAAACTTCCTAGTCTGTAAGAATTGTGCTTCTTCTGGTGGAATACCTATTTGAGTGTACTTCATCCCTTCTTCTAGAACTGCAACTTTATGTGCATTTGTTACACCGTTATAAACCGCATTCCAAGAATCACGTACTCTTTTTGGATCCTTCAAAATCCCTGGATGTTCCAATACACCACCTGGATTTGCACCATTTTTAAAGAATGATGCTCCGTAATTCTCTGTAGCCAAAGTCATCCCAATTGCGTTCTTTGCTAATGCGATGGGAGAATAACCAATCAATCCATCAAAACCAAGTCCTGGAATGTGAAGGACATCTTCTTGTTTTAAAATAACACTGCCTTTATCCTTGAAATTTGGATTTTCTTCGGTCTGACGTTGATATTTGTAGTAAAGTTTCCCATTTTCATCACGGTGTACTGACATTTTATCTGGTAATAAGGGATACAAACTGATAACCTGACCGCTCTTATCCCTTATGATTTGAATATAGGCATTTCCCCATATCAAAAGATGAGTCATCAAAGTTTCTCGAAAGACAAAAGAAGACATCTCTGGATTTGGTTCATCATGAAGTAAGAAATATAGAGGATGTTCAAATTTTTTTCTCCCTCCCATTAGATGTTCTTTCATAAATGTGAATGGGTAGAGAGGCGACAGCTTCAGCTAATATTCTCACACAAGCATAAACAGCTGTAGTCTGCATTGCTTTAAATTCATCCACATTTTCACCACTAGAAGTTCGTCCAAAGAGATAGGAAAAGTCCTGTCCCTCATAGCTATTACGCGGTTTATCTCGTGATCTTTTTCTTCCAATAAAATTCTAAAAAAATCCCATCTAATCCTCCATTTTTTTGAGTACAATAAAAGCACCTCATTTTGTGAGATGCTCTACGAATTAAAATTGAATTTACTTATTGAATAACTTAGCCCAATTCTGCTTGGAATTTAAAATTCTGGAGACATAAACCTCATATTTGTCGATATAATAAAAAAAGCTAAGTAATTTTTCAATTGGCATATATCGATAACGTTTTTCCGTCATCAGTTAATTCACCGTAACCTCGACTCGACACCAAAGGGCATGCTTCTGGAAAGGTTTCTAAAGTTTCTAGCGCCGTTAGAATAAGGTCTAATTTACTATCGGCAGATTGTTGGCTGTAAAAATTCAGTACAATATAATCATGTATTTCTCTCAAGTCTTTCTTAGCTTGATCCGTAAGAGAAACATGGTAACGTTTATGATTACTCAAGTCCAAATTCCTTTCTTACATCTGCTAAAGACGTTAGTTTACCTTGCTCAATTTCTTGATGGCCCAACAAAGATTTCCTTTTTCAAAGTCTTCAAAAAGCAACCTGATATTGAGTCTCTTGTGAATCACTAAATACGAACTCTTTGGGATCAACCGCACCTGTCGCAATTTTACGAAGTGCGAGCATTAAAAAAATATCTGACAGGGTTAACTTTTTCATCAGCTAAGATTTCTTTTGTTTGTTGGTAAAAAGTCGAATCTGCTCTAAAATTAACAGGTTGAGTACTTGCCATGATTAATACCTCTTTGTAAAGATGATTTTGTAAATACATTGTAGCATCTTTATATTTAAAAATTCAACTAAAAAGCTCAATATTCCTCGTTCGTCATAAATACTACTATCATTATTTTGGTGTCGAATACATCTATCAATCCCCATTATAAGAGCAACAATTCCATCGATTTTTTCAATTGATTTCTCCTTATCTGGTTTGATATTGCCTGCAGGGTCTTGCCTCATGACTACGTTTTGCGACATCCATTTTAGAACTGGTTGTCCTCCGTGTTGGATACGACCTTCCATCATTAGTTTGAATAATTCCTTTGACGGTGGACTCATATCCTTGTACCCCTGACCAAAAGGAATCATCGTCAGTCCCCATATCTTCTAGATTCTGCACCATTTGTGTGGCATTCCATCTATCATAGGCGATTTCTTTTATATTGTATAGCTTTGATAAGTCCTCAATGAACTTCTCAATAAAGCCATAATGAACTACATTACCTTCTGTCGTCTTTAGATAACCTTGCCTTTCCCATACATCATACAAAACATGATCTCTACGACAACGAAGTTCAAGAGTATCTTTTGGTAACCAGAAATAGGGTAGAATGATGTAATTCTCTAGTTCATTCCTAGGTGGAAAAACTAAAACAAAGGCTGTGATATCAGAGGTACTAGACAAGTCTAGTCCTGCATAACATTCACGACCTTTCAAACTTTCAAAATTGATAGGTGCATCCCCTTTATTGTATACATGTTCTGGAATCCAAGCAACCGTAGAATTTGTCCACATATTTAGTCGTAGTTGCTTGAATACATTTTCTTCAGCAGGATTATCAAGTGCTTGTTTATAGGCTTCTCTGACACGGTCTAAGCCAATGGTATGACCTAATGACGGATTAGCTTTTAACCAGTTACTTTCGTCATTCCAGTCCTCTTCATCAGATAAACCATAAACGACAGGATAAAAAGATGTATCTTTCTTTCTGCCCTTTAAAATATCAAGTGCTTTTGTGTGTAACTCGTAACAAATTGAATTCTTATCTGTTCCTGCAGTAGTAATGATAAAAAATAAGGGTTGTTCTCGTGCATCCCCTGAACCTTTAGTTAAGACATCATAGAGGTGGCGATTGGGTTGCGCATGAATTTCGTCAAACACGAGTCCTGAAACATTGAGACCATGTTTTGTACCAGTCTCAGCGGACAAAACTTGATAGAAACCTGCATTAGAGTAGTTAACAATTCGTTTCGTAGCACCCATTATTTTTGAACGTTTCTCTAAAGGTCGACTCATTAGTACCATTTGTTTTGCTACATCGAATACAATAGAGGCTTGATTTCGGTCACATGCAGCACCATAAACTTCTGCACTAGCTTCATTATCTGCATAAAGTAGATAAAGAGCGATTGCTGCTGCTAGTTCACTCTTCCCATTCTTTTTTGGAATTTCAATATAAGCAGTTAGAAATTGTCGATTCCCATCTTCTTTAACAATCCCAAATAAATCTCGTACTATCTGTTCCTGCCAAGGTAAAAGTATAAACTTCTGACCTGCCCATTTTCCTTTAGTATGACAAAGGTTTTGAATAAAAGTCACTGCTCTATCAGCCTTACTTTTATCATAATGTGATGAAGCTAGCATAAAAGGAGTTGGTTCATAATGAAAAGTCATAGTAAACCTCCCAACAAATCTTCCATTTCGTCACCATTACCAACCTCTGAATCCATAGTAGCTAAACGATTCCTAGCGGATGGGGTTAGACCAAATTGTTCACAAAACTTCAGCATGATTTTTAAATTAGTTTGACTAATTGAAACTTGTGGAACTTGCTGTAAATACCCATTTGGTGTCTTTAAGATAGAACCATGTTTTGATAAAAATTCCTCTGCTTCTTTCCAACGTGCGTAAGCTTGACAATAACCTGCAAATGCAGTCATGTCCATTTCCGTCAGTAATCCCATTTGTTCCAATATTTTTCCCATCCGTTTCCATTCCCTCTTAGCATCTTCTTCAAGCCACTGGGGGCAACGTGGAGCCTTCTTTTGAGGTTTTACTTCATTCGTTGGGAGAGGCCGTTTACCAGGATTACCTTCTAGAACTTTTTAAATTTGTAGGTTTCGGTTTACGTCCTCTAATTGCCACTAATTCACCTCCTAAAATAAAAAGAACTCACATCGAGTTCCAAATTATAATTTATTGTATGTATCCACTATTTCCTGATAGATAATCTTGTCAAAATCATCCAATTGATCAATGATTTTTACCATATTCATAATGAAAAACTATTTCTTTATTTCGTTTTAATTTTTTTAGGATTGCTATCCAAGCTCCATCAATATGTCGGTCATAAGTACTATATTCCCTAAGAAACTCAATATGATAGTGCCGACCATTGAATTCTCTAGTTATCATTTCCCACATAACTATCACAATTTCATTATTTTTATCAATTCCGTAAAGTACATTTAAACTTTGTCCATTATCCCAACTTACTAAAATTGAACCAATATCATCAACACCAATTACCGTACCGAGAGTACCTATAGGTGGTGCAAATGGATCCTCCATTTCGAGTAATTTGACTCGAGTTCCATTTGGGATACAATGATTTTCAAAGTCTTGACTTTTAAAGTCATCCATAATACAACCTCTTCTCTTTTGTTTAGTACATATTAACTCTAAAGTTCATCTTTTATCCAGTTATTTTCTGATGATATTTTGAAGATAATATAGCACAACCAATAGCATAAACAACTGGTACTGTGACTCCGTTTCCTGCTTGTTTATAAAGTTGTGCATCTGAATTTACAGCTTTTGCCTTTTCAAATAAGTCATCACTGAAAACCTTGAAGTCTAAAACACTCTTTTGGAGTAAGTCTTCTAATTTTTGACAACACGACCATTCCAAACTACTGCGCCCATCTGGCAGCTACATGAAAGGTTGTGAGCTATTCCTCTCCCTACTCTTGCCCTTCTCGTTAATGAACTTGGATAAGAAAGATCAACCGAGTCACCAACCTCCGCCAATTGATAACCTTGCTTTGTTCCGTTCCTAACCTTGATACCTTGTGTCAAAATTGGTTGGACCTCAAGCACTCCAGAGTTCATTGCTGTTCGCTTTGTCGCACCAGCAGTATAACGAGCAGTTATACATCTTGCTTCTTCAGTTAACTTTGGTTCAGTTAGTGATTGGTCAATCAGATAAAGACCTGTCTTAGCTCCTAGTCCCCCACCCTCTCCAACAAGTGTTGTTGCAATACCACTGGGGTCATAGACACGGTAGCTTTGCATACCGCCTACAAGTTGCTTAAGATGGCTACTGCTTTCTCTGCTGATAGGTAGTACTTGTCGTCGACCTTTTCTTCTAAGATGTCCGATAGTATAGATGCGTTCTCTATTTTGTGGTACTCCGTAATCTTTTGAGTTGAACACTTGCCATTCAAGGTCGTACCCTGATTCATCCAAGATAGAGAGATAGTCGAGATAATCTCGTCCCCCACCACTTGATAAAAGTCCTTTAACATTTTCAAGGAGAACCCATTCGGGTTTATCTTCTTCTTTTTGGCTTTTGATGAGTTCAACAAATGTAAAAAAGAGTCCACTTCGCTCACCGTATAGGCCGGCTCGTTTTCCTGCGATAGACACATTTTGACAAGGGCTTCCCGCACACCAGAGATCTGCTTTTGGTAATCGTGTTGGATCGATTGTTGTAATATCGTCATGAAACCATTCTCCTTTCGTATCATACATTGCTTCATAAGACTTTGCGTGCAAACTTATCTTTTTCACAAAATCCTACACACTTCATTCCTGCTAATTCTAGCCCATGTCGAAAGCCACCAACTCCGGAAAAGAAATCTAGAAACGTTAGTGTCATACTTGTTCCTCCAACTCCTTTAACACTTGGTTATAAGTTAAAACCTCATGATTACGTTGTACGGTTACTTCAGTATCGCCTGTAACTTCTATATAGCGTTTAACAATGACATCCACAAACTTTTCATCCAGTTCGATTCCATAACAAACACGTCCAGTCTGATCTGCAGCTATTAAAGTAGAACCAGAACCTAAAAATGGATCTAAAACTATTGTTCCACGCATAGAAGAGTTTTGAATAGGGTAAGCCATAAGTTGAATTGGTTTCATGGTTGGGTGGTCTTTACTAGACTTAGGACGGTCATATTCCCAAATGGTAGTTTGCTTCCGATCACTAAACCATTGATGCTTTCCTTTTTTCTTCCACCCATATAAACAAGGTTCATGTTGCCATTGATATGGGCTACGACCTAATACAAGTGAGTTCTTTTTTTCCAGATGCAACACCCACTCAAATAGAAACCAGCATCTTTAAAAGCTTTGCGGAAGTTGAGTCCTTCTGTATCTGCATGAAAAACATAGATAGACGCATCATCTTCCATGTGATTTTCTACTTGAGTAAACATAGAAAGGAGAAACTGATAGAAGTCTCCGTCAGACATATTATCATTTAGGATTTTCCCAGCCGTCTCTTCAACGTCCACATTATAAGGTGGGTCCGTTACTACTAAATTAGCTTTCCTATCATCTAGCAACTGCTTATAGGTTTCAGCTTTTGTAGAATCACCACAAATGACTCTATGTTTTCCCAATTGCCAAATGTCCCCATGTCTTGATACCGTTGGTTTCTTCAATTCTTCTTCCACATCAAACTCATCTTCAGACAACTCCTTGTCATGGACATTGGAGAGGATGTCATCAATCTCTGGTGGCTCAAAACCAGTAAGGTCTAGATTGAAATCAGACTCCTGTAAATCTCAAAAGTAAGTCCGCTAAGAGAGCTTCATCCCATTGACCTGTAATCTTATTGAGTGCAATGTTCAATGCTTTCTCATCTTCTTTGGGTAAATCAACGATGACGCACTTAGCAGTTTCATAGTCTAAGTCTTTAAGAACTGTCAAGCGTTGATGACCACCAATTACAGTTAAATCTTCATTGACAATAATAGGGTCAACATATCCAAACTTAAGAAGCGACTGTTTAATTTTTTCATATTCTTTATCCCCTTTTTTCAGTTTCTTTCGAGGATTATAAGCTGCAGGCTTTAATTCTTTCAGAGGAAGTTCTTTTATTTCCATTGTTGGTTGGTTCGTCATTTTAGACTCCTTTGTAAAATCTTATCTGTATGTAGCAGGCATGGCTACAATACTTTCTATTGGGATTGGCATAAGATAAAAATGACCTACCACAACACTGGCAAGTCATTTCTTCATATGCAGTTTGTTCCTTATCATGCTCCTCTTGATGATTTTTCCACCAATTTATTCTGCACCTATCTGAGCAAAATTTCTTCGGTCGTCCAGTTTTATTAGGAACCATAGGTTGAAAACATTGAGGACAGTTTGTACCATCTTGAACTCGTTTCTCAACCATCAAATACGGTAATGTTCCTTGTCCCTTTAACTCAGGATGTCTTTTACAATACTTCTTAACAGAGTCCTTAGATAGACCAATTGCTTTAGCAACTTCACCGTATCCTAAGCCATTTTTTCTAAGTAACCAAATTTGTTCTCGTTGAAAGTTATTCATACCTGTTCCTCACTTTTTATACTAAAAAAATAAGGTTATTTTTCGTACCTAAATTTAAACAAATTTACGAAAATAACACTCATTAATTCTATATTCTTACTGGATTCTTTACTATTTTTGAATTGATTTTTTTATATCCCACCCTATCAATTTTGCGAAATTTTTACGTTTAAGGGGCGTCGGTCTTTTTACGGACAAGGATTTAGAGATTTTATCCCCCTACCCCCAAATTATAAAAAGAGATATTTTTTAGAACTCCAATATATAGAAATATAAGCTACATATTAAAAACCGATAGGTATATTCCACATATAGGTCCGTTGTCTTGGTCTTTCTATCATGACAAGATTTACAAAGAGCTTGCCAGTTAGATTGATTCCAAAAGAGTTCTTGGTCACCTCGGTGGGGAGTGATATGATCAACCACTGTTGCCTTGGTCAGTCGACCTTCTCTTTGACAGTAAACACAGAGAGGATTGAGCTTTAAGTAACGAATCCGTGCCTTATTCCACCGTGAATTGTAACCTTTAGCTTTGGTTGTCTTGGCGTCAAGTGCGTGGTTAGTCTTGTGGTCATCGCAGTACTTGTTTCCATAGGTCACAAGGTTTGGACAACCATTCTGCTTGCAGGGAGTTCTTGGTCTACGTGGCATCTTACTGCTCCCAAGGAAGAGTTGGTTTCGTAAAATGTCCAAAACATGTAGATTGAGTGTAGTCTACGTTTAGAAGATCCAACTCCTTGATAATCCCTTTCGGTGTTAAATCGTACCGTTCTTTAATCATTCCTACCAATTGTTTGCTCGTATAGTTACTTGTTCCAAATGTTTCCACATGAATAGAAACCGGTTCTGCGACCCCTATAGCGTATGCTAATTGAACTTCGCATCGTTTAGCATATCCTTCACGAACGATGTCTTTTGCAATCTTACGTGCCATATAAGCTCCTGAGCGATCCACTTTACTTGGATCCTTTCCTGAAAATGCACCACCACCATGATGAGCAAATCCACCATAAGTATCAGCGATGATTTTTCTTCCAGTAACTCCAGCATCTGCATAAGAACCACCAAGAACGAAACGACCAGTAGGATTCACTAAAATATTAAAATCAAGGTTTTGTTTATACTGTTTTGCAATTTTCATCATAGATTCTTTAACAATTACTCTTAGATTCTCAATTGTCATTTCATCGCTATGCTGAATTGATACTAAGAATGTTGTAATTCTTTTATTGTCATAATCATAAGAAACCTGTGCCTTAGCATCTTTCCCTAAGAGCGGATGCTGAAGTTCCATAAGATTCTCAAGAACACGAGTTGCTAAAACGTATGGAAGTGGTAAGCATTCGTCAGTTTCATCAGTTGCATAGCCATACATCATCCCTTGGTCTCCAGCACCACCTGTATCAACACCTTGAGAAATATCATCACTTTGTAAACCGATAAGATTCGTCACAATGATATTTTCCATTCCTAGTGGTTTAACGACATTTCGAACAACAGTTTTTAAATCAAACAAGGCTGTTGTTTTCATTTCACCAGCAACCACTATATGATTATCTTTGATAAGAGTTTCTACTGCAACCCTGCTATTCTTATCTTGTTCTAAACATACTGTTAGAACTGCATCTGAAATCTGGTCACAAATTTTATCTGGATGGCCATTAGATACTTGTTCACTCGTAATAATCATTATTTCCTCCACGCAAAAAGCCTCCCCATTTGGGTAAGGCTCTGTTTTTTTATTTTGCTTTTCTACCTGCTTCATAGGCTTGTTCAAGCATTTCTTTCAATGCCCAAACGCTGATGTCATAAAAGTCAAGGCTGTCGCTATTTCTCGTTTCTAGCGTTTCAGCGCCAATTCTATTTTTTTGCGATTTTTTTGTTAAAATATCCTCTTTCTTCATGGTTTTATCCTCTTTCTTTTTTGTTGTAACCATATTACCTCTAAGAGCGGGATATATCCAGTCATTTGTGCATTATTTTTAAAGATATTTTTAAACTTTTAAAGTTTTCAAAATCACTTCAAGAATAGCTTCTTGTTCATCAGATTCTGGGTAGATATCCCATCCTCTGTCATAAGAAATGATAGTCTTTTTCAGCAACATCAACCTCTAATTTGAATACACATCCTAAATCAATACCTACATCTGAAGGTTGGTCACTGACTTTTGCTATGTAATCAACTATTTGTTCGTGATAATGAATCTGACCTCTGGTCCACATAGTTATTCTCCTCTTATTTTTTTCTAGGTGTATATTACCGTAGAACCAGAATTTTATCCAGTGAAATTAGCCGATTTTCTATCTTTTTTTGACATCTTAAGTATATCACACTCATTTTTTAAAAAAAGCAGTACCATCTTAGTAACAACTTAGTAACAGGGTAGTACCACCTTAGTAACACCCTAGTATCATTAGCCATTTATACTCAAGGTTTTCCCAGCGAAACGGTAATATTCTTTTACTTGTTTTAAGGCTTTTTGTCTATATCGACTAACTGTCATTCTAGAAACATTATGCTTAGGTAGTAACTCATCCCATGTCAATCCAACTAAGACTAAATCAACTACTACATCCCTCATAATTTCATCAACAGAAGAAACAGCAAGTTCAAAGAAATCGAGATCGGTTTTTAAATGACAGTACTTTTCAAACAATGACTCCTGATATTCTCTTTCCTCTGCTAAGAACTTATCATGAAAAGATAGAGCCATATTTTCTGTCCTAACATTAGTTTTACTCGTTTTAACACGTTCTTCATTTGTCTGTCTAGTAGCAAGAGAATAGAGAAAAGCATCTTCTGAAATGGGTTTATAGTTTTCAATCAAGTTCTTTGCAATTATTAAATCTCTTTTTGCATCTTGATAGTGTTGGAAATAGTAGTCTACTTTATCCATATCAACCTCCTACTTGTGCTTTTACTGCTTCAATCAAACGTGATTGTTGTGCGTCTTTGGCAGTTAAAGCTTTTAGAATATCAGCATCAATTGTACCTTCTGTTACAATATGCTGAATAATCACTGTGTTTGATTGTTGCCCTTGTCGCCAAAGTCGAGCATTGGTTTGTTGGTACAGTTCAAGAGACCAAGTTAACCCAAACCACACTAAGTGATGACCTCCCTTTTGTAAATTTAGACCATGTCCTGCGCTAGCTGGGTGTAGCAAACCAACAGAGATGTTCCCTTTATTCCATTCATGAATATCAGTTTCACTTTTAAGAACTGTACTTTGAATCCTAAGTTTGTTCAATCGTTCTTGAATACGAAGTAAATCATGCTTGAACCAATAAGCGACCAGAACTGGTTCTCCATTTGCGGCTTCAATAATATCTTCAAGTGCATCAAGTTTTTGATCATGTAACTTGATAATTTTATGATCATCAGAATAAACTGCACCATTTGCCATTTGAACCAGTTTATTGGATAAACTAGCAGCATTTGCTGCTGTTACTTCAATTTCGTTAGAATCAGAAATAACAGATTCCTTTTTAAACTCTTTATATCTTTTTGCTTCTGCGTTTGTGAGATGGACTGATTTTTTCGTTGAGATTAATGTTGGCATTTGTAGATAATCCATTGCTTTCATAGAAATTGTGATGTCATCAATCTTGTCAAAGATTTGACACTCTGCATAGTCCATTGGAATATATTCATAGACGACGTTTCCATTTCTACGTCCCTCTCTAAAATAACGACTTCGGTATTCTCCGATAAAACGTCCCAAACGAACACCGCCATCAATGACCTTGAACTCCGCAAACAAATCCATCAATCCGTTGGAACTCGGTGTGCCTGTTAAACCTACCACTCTTTTCATGTAAGGGCGCATGGCCATAAAAGCTTTAAAACGTTTTGATTGCCATGATTTGAATGAACTTAATTCATCAATGACAATCATATCCCACTTGAAATGCGGATGACACTCTTCAACTAACCAAGGGATGTTTTCACGATTTACGATGTAGATATCCGCATCTTTTTGGAGTGCTTCTTGTCGTTGTTTTGGGACTGCCTACAATTTTTGAATATCTCAAATGAGACAGTTCTTGCCACTGCTCTATTTCGTCACTCCATACTGTATTTGCGACTCTAAGCGGAGCAATTACCAAGACCTTTGAAACCTCATAGCGGTCAAACATTAGTTCGTTAATGGCTGACAAGGTTGTAGCTGTTTTTCCCATCCCCATGTCTAAAATGACTGCTGCATAAGGAGTTTTTATGATGAAGTCTTTGGTGACTTCTTGATAGTCATGCAGTTTCAATTTCATCTAACATCCCTCCATATCTTTTTCAACTCTGTCTAAAAACATGAACTTTAAAATCCCTAAATCTTTCGAAATAACTTTATGCCTTGAGTACCTGCAAACTCTCGTGGTTCTTCATCCCAGGTGCTTTTACTTCCACCAAACCAAACTTGCCGTTGGGTAAGAATACCAATCTGTCAGGTACTCCTGAAAAGGAAGGTGATACCCACTTTGGACTGATTCCACCACGCTTTTTAACCTCGCTTGCTAACTTTTGTTCAATCACTTTTTCTCTCATACTTGTCCTCTCATCAGATTTAAATGGTGGAGGTCTAATGAGGTCATTTCCTAAACTTTCCTTATATACTTTTTCTTAGTTAAAATTCCTATAGAGATAGTTTTAGAAAAGACCATCATTGACTTACACTAAACAAAGAAATGGAAGTCGTGGAACTTAATCCATAAACTTTTTGACCATACTTCACAAATTATTTTTCACTGAATACTTCAACGACTTACACTCCAAAAATACTTGATTTAAAGTCTAGTGGAGAGACACCCTCACTTGTGTAAGTCATTAGTTTAGAAAATCATCGTCATCAGCTTTTAACGATAACCCCATAATAAAATTCCCTTTATTAGTCCGTTTTCGTTCATAACCAGCTTGATTAAGTGCAGCATAGAAATCAGTTGTACTTCGTGTGTATTCTAAATTTTGAAGGCAATATGCACGATACTTGCTGTACAGTTCTCCTGATTTTCTCACTTAATGTTTCTCCCACTTTCACAACTTTCATTGATGAAATGCCCCAACCAGTCATTAGCTTCACGATAGGATTTGACAGAGTTTGTTACTGCTTTTGGAACTGATGTTTTAAAATTTGCTTTGATGGCTTTTTCCGCTCCTTCAATAATCCACGATAAAATTGCTGGCCCAGCGTTATCGTACAGATAATCCGCAAAATTCTTAATATCTGAACGACCAGTAATTTTGGCATTAAATGGTATAACAACCAAACGTCGCCAAGTTCCATCATCGTTCGCTCCAACTTTTGGTAAATGATTCGTATAAAGTACCAGCGTATGAGATGGAACAAAATGAAATGGATCCTTATACTTCTTTTCTGCTTGAATTTCGTCGGTTGAGGTAATTTGCTTCACAACTGCAGTATTCAATCTCATTCCTTCTGCCATTTCAGAAGCAATTACAAGTCGTTTCCCTTTTAACTCAGCCAGTTCTGGACTCACATTTCGTTTATTATTCATGGTTAAAGCATCTGCAGATAATTTGCCAGAATAGCTTCCAAGTACTCTAGCAATTGTATTCCAAAAGGTTGATTTCCCATTTGCTCCTCCGCCATAAGCGATAATCATATGTTCTTGATAGACTTTTCCGATTGCTGTCATACCGATGATTTCCTGTACATAATCAATCAACTCCTGGTCATTACAGAAAAAAGTAGCTAAAGTTTCCTTCCATAATCCCAAGCCTTCATCACCTGGAGAAACAGTGGTTATTTTAGTGATGTAGTCTTTTGGGTCATGTTCATGGTAATCCCTAAGTCCATTTCTTAAGTTGTAGGTAGCGTTGGGAGTATTGAGCAACATATCGTCCTTATCAAGTTCTGATAAATCAATGGCTAGCATTGGTTTTGCAGTATTATGAGTTGCAGTAATATAGCGATAATCTCTTCGCTTCATAACAAACTGATAATATGCTTTTGAGGAAAGATAAATAGAATGAAGTTTTTGTTGAATCGGTGTTTCAATCACTTTAGCAAGAGCTTTACCACCTTCACGAACTACTGATTCATCAATTCCAGAGTTGACTAACTCTATAACGGACTTTTCGTATTGTTCAAGAGCATCTGCTAGTTGAAAGTCCATAAACTCAAGAACCTTTCCTATGGCCAATTGTTTATCTTCTTTCCAATACTGACCATTAAAAGTTAAATAGTCTGTCGCATTTGTATAAGCTAAAACATCACCATACTCTCTAGCTAATACTCCAGCTTCTCCGATATCAGAAAAATCATCCGGTTTTAAAGAAGGCCTATTGAAACTATCTGGTGAAATATAATCATCTGAAGATTTAATTGTCTTATTGTAGAATCGAACTGCACTTCCCCAGATTGTGTCTAGTTCAGATTTTTCTAGTGGCGGTTCACATCTAGATGCCTGTTCATCAAAACCACTTCTTGCTTCTTGTGTAACTCCTAATCTTTTAAGAATTTTAGCCGCAAAAACTGACATGGTTGAATTTCGACTTCCCTCAGCTATAGGTCCTTTAGGCGGTCTATAAAAGTCAGCATCAAAATCTTCTTCTAGCTCTATAGAATTAAGTTGAAGTAAACCTTCGTCGATAGTCATCCAGGAATCATTCCATATGACTTTTGCATTTGGATTGCCAAAGAAAAACCTTGCAGCATCTTTTGCATTATCATCAAAAAATTGATACCTATTCGTGAGCTCTTCTTTCATAGCTACATAAGCTTCCCTATCGTTTGTTTCTTTAATTGGGAAATAAATATGAAATTTTGGACGTGCTATCATGGCACCCTTAGACAACATATGATTTCGGCTAGTAACTAGAGCAAAGTCATAATCAATAAAGATTTCTTTAATGTTCTCTTCTGTAACCCACTCGTTAGGGTTATCAGTCTTGTCATTATCAATATCCATGACAATAACATCTGATTTTATAAAATTTGAGTTTGAGCGAGTATGATTGGTAAACTCTGCACCTACATGATCGTATTGAACTGTATTCAATAATGATTTGTCATCTGTTATTCTGACTTTATTGGGATATACAGTACTTGTTTGGATACCTGTCTTTCCAGAATGACATAACGAAAATTGCATCCGCAACTCCTCCTTAATCTGCTAATAAATTGAGAGTCTATTTCTCTTTCTATCTTTTATAGGTAAAAATTGCCTGCTATTTTTCCGGTTCAGTAGAAATTTATTTCAAAAAAATACTCTTCCTTTATATGTCAAAGGGAGAGTTTTTCTTTATTTTAAATTTTTTTTATTAATTTTTGAAAAAAACCGGAATTCAATCATCTCATTTTACCTATACAGGTGTAGAATTAGAAATCGAATAGAAAAAAATATTTTTGAAATCCGGAAATTCTAAAAGTGATTCTTACCTATAAAGATAGGAGGATGTGAAATGACAAAAGAACAATTGATTGAACACGATGAACAATTAGTAGATACACTAACTGCCATCAGTGTTATCTCAAAACAACTAGCTAAAAAAATCAAGGAGGACGAACAATATGAGCAAAATGAAACAACTGAATGACTTATTAAATGAAATGAAGGAATCAGCAAAGTGCCAGTTAAGAATTATAGAGGAATTTCAAGAACTACTGTCTGAGGAAAACACTTCTTCAAATCACGAAAAAGTTATGGAAGAACCAAGACATGTTACTCTTGAAGAACTTCGTGGTGTGCTTGCTACAAAAGCTAGTGAAGGATTTAAAGATGAGATTCGAGCTTTGCTAAAAGCTTATGGTGCTGATTCACTTTCAAAATTAGATCCTAAAAACTACTCAGCTTTAATGGAAGAGGCTGGAGGTATTGGTATTGACTAATCATGCTGTATTATCCGCTTCTGCTTCTCATCGATGGCTAAATTGTCCACCATCAGTAAGATTAACCGAAAAACTAGAAGATAAGGTATCAACGTATGCTTTGGAAGGAACAGATGCCCATGAGTTGTGTGCCTATTTAGTTGAAACTGCACTTGGACGTAAGGCGCGTGATCCTACTGAAAACTTAACTTTCTATAACGAGGAAATGCAACATTGCGCAGAAGAATATCGGAACTATGTAGTTGAACAGATAGAAATTGCAAAAACATATTCTAGAGATCCAACCGTTCTTGTTGAACAGAGACTAGATTTCTCAAAATGGGTTCCAGAAGGTTTTGGTACAGGAGACTGTATTATTGTGGCTGATGGTTTGCTACAAATCATCGATTATAAACACGGTCTCGGTGTACTGGTTGATGCTGACCATAACCCCCAAATGATGTGCTATGCTCTAGGTGCTTTAGAAATGTTTGAAGACTTATACAGTTTTGATAAAGTGACAATGACTATTTTCCAACCACGAAAGAATAATGTCTCAACATTTGAAATGGACAAAGAAAAACTACTACACTGGGCTGAAACTGAACTATCTCCTAAAGCTGAACTAGCTTTCAGGGGTGAGGGAGAAATGAAATCAGGAAAACACTGCCAGTTCTGCAAAATAAAAAGTATCTGTCGCAAACGTGCAGAAGATAATCTAGAACTTGCCAAGATGGAATTTGCTGATCCTGCTACTCTCAGTAATAAAGATATATCGGAGATTTTACCCAAAAATTGAACTATTGATAACATGGGCTAACGATGTTAGAAATCATGCTTTAAATCTAGCTACAAATGGCCATACAATCCCAGGTTACAAGCTAGTTGAAGGACGTTCTATTCGAAAATTCTCAGATGAAAATAAAGTAATTCAAACAGTAACTGCTGCAGGATTTGACCCCTATGAAAAGAAATTACTGAACATTACTGGGATGACTAAATTGCTTGGAAAGCAAGCCTTTAATGAGCTTCTTGGTAATCTAATTATTAAACCAAATGGAAAACCTACACTCGTTCCAATTGATGATAATCGTCAAGAAATGAACCTAGCAAAAACAGATTTTATAGAGGACTAAACTTATGACAACAAAAGTTATTACAGGAAAAGATACACGTTTTAGTTATTTAAACGCTAATGAACCAAAAGCTATTAATGGTGGTAAACCAAAGTATAGCGTGTCACTCATCATTTCAAAAAAATGATGTTCAAACTATTGATAAAATTAAAGCGACAATTGAGCAGGCCTACAAAGAAGGTGAATCTAAACTAAAAGGCAACGGAAAATCTGTTCCATCCCTAGAAGTTTTGAAAACTCCACTTCGTGATGGTGACTTAGAACGTCCTGATGATGAAGCTTATCGTAATGCCTACTTCGTAAATGCGAACTCTCCACATAAACCTGGTATTGTTGATGCTAACCGTCAAGAAATTATTGATACTTCAGAGTTATATTCAGGCATCTATGGACGTGCCAGCATCTCCTTCTACGCTTTCAATTCAAACGGAAATAAAGGAATTGCTTGCGGGCTTAATAACCTGCAAAAATTGCGAGATGGTGAGCCTCTGGGAGGTCGTACAAGTGCTGAAGATGACTTCGCTACAGACGATGATGATTTCTTAAACTAAGAAAGGAGATATGAAAGATGATTTTTTCAATTTTTATGACTATCTTAATGGCAGTTTGGCTATTCACTGGACTATATGCTGCATTTATGACAATTCGAGATGATATCCGATCAGAAAAAGAGAGAAAACAAAAAAAGGTGAAATACAAATGACAATAATTGAATTTCTATGGACTGTTGCATCTTGTCTCACAATCGCTTTACTCAGCCATCTTTTATATGTTAGTATTCGCAATGACATCAGATATGAGAGAGAGCGATTCTTTAGTCGCAGAAATAAACACTAAAACATGGTGGCAGTTCTTCCTGCCACCTTTTTATGAAAGGATGAATTATGCAAATTAAAGAACTATCAGTAGACATAGAAACTTATTGTGATGTAGACCTACGGAAAACTGGAGTTTATCGCTATGCGGAAGATGAATCTTTTGAAATCCTTCTACTAGCAGTATCTATCAATAATGCTCCTGTATTTGTTTATGACCTAACTAAGGATGAACTTCCAAATCTTATCCTACAAGCCTTAATTGATGATACAGTCACTAAATGGGCTTTCAACGCAACATTTGAGCGCATTTGCCTGTCTAATTGGATTAAGAAACAATACCCTACCTTACTTAACGAGAACTTTTTATCCCCAAACTCTTGGCGATGTAGCATGATTTGGTCTGCTTATTTGGGATTGCCCTTGTCACTTGAAGGTGTAGGTACGATTCTTAAACTTAGTGAACAAAAACTAAAAGTTGGGAGTGAATTAATTCGCTACTTCTGCCTTCCTTGTAAACCCACAAAAATAAATGGTGGTCGAACACGTAATTATGAAAATCACGCGCCAGAGAAATGGAAAAATTTTATCGAATATAATAAACGAGATGTAGAAGTTGAACTAGCAATCAAAAAGAGGTTGCAAAACTTCCCAGTTCCTGACTTTGTATGGGATGAGTACCACCTTGATCAGAATATCAATGACTGCGGTATTGGAGTTGATGTTGACTTTGTCCAGTCAGCTATCAAAATTGATGCAGAGAGTAAAGCAAAAATCCACGAAGAATTGAAAAGCTTTTAACAGGTCTTGAAAATCCCAACTCCGTTCTACAGATGATTGGTTGGTTACGTGAGCACAATATTGAAACAGATTCACTCGATAAAAAGACTGTAAATAACCTTTTACAAAAAGTTGATGATAAAACGGCAAGGGTTCTAAAATTACGTCAGCAAGCAGCAAAATCAAGTGTATCCAAATATCAGGCAATGATGAATTGTGTTTGTAAAGATGGACGTGTAAGAGGAATGTTCCAATTTTATGGAGCAAACCGTACTGGGCGATGGGCTGGACGATTAGTGCAACTTCAAAATCTACCACAAAACCACTTAAAAGACTTAAATGAAGCAAGATTACTCTTTTTACAACTGAAGATAGTGATACTGTTGAACTTCTCTATGATGTTCAAGACACACTGTCACAGCTTATTCGAACATCATTTTATTCCTAGTAAAGATAAGAAATTTATCGTTTGTGACTTTTCTGCTATTGAAGCTCGTGTTCTATCCCATCTAGCAGGTGAGACGTGGAGAACTAAAGTTTTTAATAAAGGGAGAGGACATTTACTGCGCCAGTGCCAGTAAAATGTTCCATGTCCCAGTAGAGAAACATGGAGTTAATGCACACTTACGTCAAAAAGGGAAAGATTGCAGAGCTAGCACTAGGCTACGGTGGTTCTGTAGGTGCTCTTAAAGCAATGGGAGCTATTGAGATGGGATTAGCTGAAGAAGAACTACAACCTCTCGTTGATTCATGGCGAACAGCCAATCCTAACATTGTCCTTTTGTGGTGGGATATCGATAAGGCTGTCAAGACTGCTATCAAGGGAAACAAACTCGAAACGGAGAGTCATGGAATTCTATTCAGTGTTGAAAAAGGAATGTTATTTATTACTCTCCCATCTGGACGAAGATTAGCTTATGTGAAACCAAGAATTGGGGAGAATCAATTCGGAGGAGAATCAGTAACGTATGAGGGAACCGGTTCTGCAAAACGATGGGAAAGATTGGAAAGTTATGGTCCAAAGTTTGTAGAAAACATCGTTCAAGGAATTAGTCGAGATATACTAGCTCATTCGATAAAACAACTAAAAGACAAGAAAATCGTTGGGCCCATATTCACGATGAGCTTATCATCGAGTGCTTGCCAACGCAAAAACTGGATGAAATATCTAATCAAATGTCCATTTCTCCAATCTGGATGAGAGACATAAATCTACGAGCTGAAGGATATGAATGTTACTTCTATCAAAAAGACTAAAGAAAAATCCGCTATCCCTAACTAGGATAGCAGACTTTCCTTTTATTATTGGTTTAATTCTCTGTAGACTTCTTTAGCCATTGCTTGTGCTTTCTTAATAGCTTCATAACCTTGAGTCTTTTTCATTCCAAGTGTAGAAATAATATCTTGTTTTGCGATGTCCATATTCTCATAAATAAGTCTTAGAATTTGACCATATTTCTTATTTCGACGTTCTACTTCTTCTATCAGTTCACGAATTGTTTCTAACATCATAATAATCTCTTCGTGAGAGTCTACACCAGTTGGATCAAAACCTACTTCTTCGTTATTAGACATTTTATCCAACATCTCATCTAAAGATAAGTCATTACCTTTCGTATAACGATTAAGATACTCGTTAACATCCATATTGAAGATTTTAATGACATTGTCAAAGTCCTCAATAAAAACTGGTACAAAACCTACAAGTACAGCTTTCCCATAAAACTTAAATGTTTTTAAGCTTTTAGGGTTGATATCTTTGCTCTGTCTCATCTCTTTATCTCTAATGACGAAAGGAGCAAGAACTTGATTAAGTCCACAAGGTACATCGTTATATGCCTTTTCATTTTCATATCTTGAAGGGTTATACTTTGATTGACGTTTGTTTTCTTGAATTGTCATTGTTTGACTGACTTTCTGTTAATACCGAAAGCAGTTTTGACAACTCAATATGCATTAAATATATTATTGACCGCATAGTACTTTCCTCTATGTATCGGTCAGCCAATTTCCTAAGCTGAAATAGTTCCCTACTAAATCTACATCTGAAATTATGGTCATCGTCATGACTCCGTTTTTTTCTAGTAGGTATAATCTATAATCTAAGTATAGTACCTTTTAACGAAACCCAACAGAGCAGAAACTGATAGGTTTAAAATAACAGAATCCTTTAACAATAGCTTTTTAAGAGGTTTATTTTATATTCAAACGTCTCAGAACTATTGAGTTATATATAAAAAAAGACCGCTCAAGTTTTGAGCGGTTGAATTAATCAATTTTTTAAAAAAACCTGGAATATTCATTTCTAATAATATCTCATTACATTTTACTGCACCTAAATGATAATGAGTTCTTAGTACCATTTTATAAGCTGTATGAGTTGGAACTTCATTTCTAAAGTTTTCACCACTCTTTTCAATTAAATCAAAACTTAAATCCGGATATAGTTTCATTCCAAGTGAAATAGCCATCAAATTTTTCAAGACTACGATTAGTTGAATTGTCATTTTCTAGTCTCCGAATTGTAGCCACACTAACATTAGAAGCCTCTTCAAGTTGCTCTTGAGTTATTTTTTTCCTTTCTCTATGATAAACGAGTGTTTTAGAGAATGAACCAGGCAAGTTTTCCATGATAGAAGAAAGTTCTTTAAAAACTTCCCCATCTTTTATCACGACATTTTCACCTATGATAGTCAAGTATTCTGAGAAATCAACTACAATCTCAACAGCAGCTTTCCCCCTATACATGATATATTCATTAAACGTTGTAATGGAAATATCTTTTTACGATTATTCTTGTAATAGATATCAAAAAAACTAAGCAACATTCATCCATATGTTCATAGGCATAGTCGGTCATTTCGTAAACTCCAAATTCTACCATATTAACAAATTTAGAATTATTTAAACAAAAATGAGAGTCAACATAAACGTACTTATTTGAATCCATTAATTCTCTGAATTTTCTCATTCTGAAAATTTAAGAGACAAGCATTTGGGAAAGAAATCGTAAATGTCTGATTTTTTGGCCAATGCTTTTTAGCTCAAAAGAATAACTTCTTAAATACTTATTACCAACAAAATTATATATCCTTCAAATTCACTGTATCCTAATTGTTGGAGCCTAATTTTAGCCGCAAGACGTGATACATGAAAGAATTCAGCAATATCATCTATTACTTGTTCAAACATATTAGTTTTTGCACTTTTTGGATATTTCAATGCATAAGTTGTAAATAGCTCATTAACTATTTTCCTTGTTGTCTCTCTTGGCATTAACAGTCTAGGTGCAATACTATTTGCATGCCACTCCATCCAGTCGTTATCAGTCCACAAAGTAGTTGCCTCAGATATAGTATCAACAAAAGAACTCGATGCAGTATCTTCTGTAAGCATTCTATACTCTTGATAATTTCTATGTAATATCCAATGAACAATTTCATGAACAATAGTATTATTATAACTGCCCTGATTTCTAAAAATCCTTAATACTAGGGTCAACTATTATAGTCCCCTTATCAACTTTTTAAAAAAATTAGAATCACCATTTTCATTAAATACCTTAATATTAGTTTCTTTTAAAAAAACTATTTCACCAAATATAGACTGATCATGTGATAGTCTTGCTTCTATTAAATTAACTCCCGACTGCTTCAATAAGAGACTGTATATCTAATGGTTTTTGGAGTGAGTAAAACATCGGGTTGATATTCAAATAAAATATCTTTTGAGATTTCAGCAATTCTCTTTGATTCAATAATTGGAACAAAATTTTGCTGTGAAATCAGATACCGGTATTTGCATTTCATCTGTTGTATTAATTTCTCGAATAATAAAATTTTTAATTCCATCATTTAGTTCGTAAGTTACAGAAACATGAAGCCAAACCTCACCACTATCAACTTCATAAGTATTTCTATTTTTACCTTTTTACATCAACATAAGCAATAACTTGTAGAAATGATTTTAAATGACATCCTACTTTTTTTAGTGGACAAAATTCTTCGTAATTCAAAAATCATCCAACGTTATATAACTTATGTCGTCAATGCAACATTTAGAGATCTTTATTTTACTTCGATTACCCAAAATAAAGCGATTTAAAGATGAAAAACAATTCATTGTAAAAAGTAGAAGAAATTATTCTTTCGAATTTTTTTACCATAAAAACCCCTCATTATATACATAATATAATTATATCACTTTGGTAGAATTTATATAATGAAATTATTGAAGTAAAGAATTAAAAAAAGCCATTTATGATATTTCATAGGAACGGCTTTTTATTAAACCTATAAAATACCTACTGGATGTGGTAAAGCTTTCAGCTCCCGGTAAATGCTGATGAAGTCAAGCTGGTTCCTGGCAAACCGACTGATACTCTTGACCAGTATCAAGTCGATTTTCCCTTGCCTACAGTCTTCCAGCATTTGTTGAAACTGCTCACGTTTATTAACGCTAGTACCAGATACCCCTGATCAGCATAAATACCAGCCAACTACCAGTTGGGAGTATTCTGAATCCGTTCCAGATAAGTTTGTTCCTGCAGTTCAAAACTAACTGATTCGGATTCATCAAAAGTACTCACCCGACAATAAGCTACCACACGGGCTTCTGCTCTCCTAAGCTAGCATTCTGCACAACTGCTGGAATGACCTCTACCGTTCTCTCAGATTCAAAGGCATTACGGATACGCTCTTGCTTCTTAGTTAATTTCTTAGAACTCCTTTTTGACCATTTTTTTCCTCCTTTCCAGAAATCTGCAACTTTATTATAAGAAAAGAAGTTATGGATTACAAGCATATCAATAAAATTGTAATTAAGAAAATGGATAAAAAGACTCTGATGAAACTATAAAAGACTCAGAATCACTTTTTTTAAGAAATACTGAGTCTAATTCCTTTTTGTTAAGAAATTGGCATACGGGTTATTTAAAAACAATCTATTTTACAACCTTATCTCTCAAAGTCATTTCTATAGACATAGGAAATTAAATTTTAACATAACTAGATTAGATTGTATTATTTCACTAATTCCATTATAAGGCTATCTATAATTTTGGTGTTTGTTATGATATCTCCATCTAAATGTCCCTGTTTACAAGCTTGAGCAATTTGTAAATGAATAGTATTGTTAGCCTCAAATTTAGGAATATTTAATTTATCTAGAACATGCGCTGATATACTTGTTGGATTCATATATGATTGCACGCATTCTGCTATAAGAGAAGAGCTTAATACACCACATAAGTAATAAGCCTCTAACTCATTATCAAGACTAACATACATTACTTTTTTCATTAGGCAACAGCATCTTCTTGCCTAACAACGTATCTTCAACTTCACTTACCACCGCACAGATAAACTCTGATGCAATATATTTCGAGACAACTTTATATTTAGAAAATGTATATTCTCCTACTCTTAATATTGCGTGAAACTCTTTTCTTTGAATTTCTTTTTCCCAACCTGCAAAACCTTTTCGACTATCTAGATTATTCTTAAAATGTTCTAAGTAGCTATAAGTCCTAGGATTGGATTGTTTTAATTCTTCTCCGGAGATTGGCCACATTTTTCGTTTCCATAGAATGTGGGCATAGTAAGTATGAATTATATTCATATCTCCACTTTCTTACGTTACTCCCTTTTAACATTGGAAAAATATACTTTGGCTCTATGTCCATCTGTATTTCTTCGACTTTTCGTTTTGCTCGAGTTGTAATATTCCTTACTTTCACTAAGTCAGACTTTCGAGAAATAACATCAAGCCAATATACTGCATTCGCACCACCTGTAAATACACCAGTTCTTGCCTGATAGTCATTGCTCCCTAATACTTTTTTTAGTTCATACAATTTATTCTCTTCTGTAGTTAGCCATAATGATGTTAAATCATCTTCAATTGCAGGTACTGCAATTTGAGGTTTAATATTAATCTGACTCTCCACTTCCTTTAATGTAGAATAAGAATTATAGCTAAATCTTTTTTTAAATCATGTCTCCTTTCCCAAAAAAATAGTATGGAACTGGGTAAGTATTTCTTTCTCCCTTTTACAGAAAAAAACATTGCCGTAGTATTACTTGCATTATCAAATACTTTTTATTTTTTTGATAAATCATCAACCCGTAATACCTTTTAATTCAAAAAAAGATCTTTAACATAAAAATGTCGAAAATCCTACTCCGTTTGATGAAGATTTAAAAACTCCTTGTCTGATTACAAATCCGAGTATGCCACCATGTTTTTAAAAAAATCTATCTATCACTCTATAAGTAATTAGAACTGATATATCCTCTTTTTGAAAAACTTAGATCTCTACCTTTTGCTGAAAAATAAATTATAGTCAATCCACAAGTGTTGATTCAATTTTTCTATATTCTTCAGGCATGTACTCCCAATTTACCCAAGGTGGATTACCTGCTACTAAATCTACCCTATCAAGCTCTTCAACAATATTGAGGTCCCTCTCTTTGAATCTAAGACATTATTTACAAATTCGTTTTTTTGATTTTGAACTATCCACTGAGAATTTAATTTCAATACATCATTATAATATATAGGGATGTAAAATTCTGAATCCAATGAAAGTAAATCCAAAACTGACAATATATAATTTGTTTTAGTAGTTTGTACGGCCAATGGATTTATATCAAAACCTTTAACCGTACGAATTATTTGTCCTAGGTCTGTACCAGCATTACGTTTTTAGCTCAATAGATTTAAATATAAAAAGTTCCAGAGCCACAAGTTGGATCGACTATTGAAACCTCTTGAATGTTAGTATCAATTTCTTTAACTGAGTTCAATAAAGTTCTCTCAGCCAACCAATCTGGTGTATAGTACTCCCCTAAAGAATGTCTAAAACTTTTTAGGAACAACAGATTCATAAATTTGTTTTTATAAAATCAAAATTATTATTATTTACATAATCTTTTCTATCACAGCTATAGTGATAAGAGTTTAAGTGGCCGTATATTTTTGTCTAAAAATTCTATCAAATCCCGAGTCTAAGACTAAAACAGGCCATGTAAACCAGTCATAATTAACATAATTTTTTTATTCCCTGATTTTTCAGCAAAAATATCCAAGGATTAAATCTTTATAGTCTCCCCTAAGCTCCTTATTTTTCTAAGGAATTTTTAATTATTGATTTCATTAATAATGAAAAAGTTTGTATCGAAAAAAATAAATTCTGAGCAATGCTAAACTCAGACTTCTCAACTTCTATTGAAAAAAAGGGATATTAAAATCACTGATAATATCATCTAACTTTAATTTAGAGTTACTTGATAAATTGGTACGTAAATCGCCGTAAATATAATTAAAATCTTCTTGCCACATTTTAACGACATCTTTCAAAGGCTCATTTGGCTCTTGTAAAAAGGAATATATATTTGATATAATATCATTAGCCTCTTTATGTGCTACTGATTTCTTATTCTTATAATCAGTGCTTAATAAAAATAGATTTATCATCTTGACCTCCATATGTACAGTTGCTTATTCCATTGTACATTATAACCAACAAAAATATCAAGTAAACACTCAAGGAGAATTGAAATGAAAAAAATTGAAGAATTCTGGTACTGTGTTTCACCTCAAGATAATCTGCCTCTTTATAGTGAAACGAGTGAAACAAATAATACTACTGATACAATTAATGAATTGGTTAAATTTATAGAACTTTATAAAGCTGAATCTAGTTCAAAGGAATTTGAATCAAATAATGTAATAAAGAATTTAGTACTTGAAAATCCAAATATTATACAAAAGCATAAGAACTTTAGTAGGAGTATCGGATAAACGACTTTATCTAGATTTAACCTATTTGGCAAATTTTTTTATTCAACTGAAAATAAAGTGGAAATTGTTAAGGAGAATAGAAGAAATCTAAAAAGCATACTACAACTTTTTTTATCAACCAACTAACAAAATCTTCATATAAAGAGGTTATTGCTCAATTAATTACAGATTACTTCATTGAAAAAGGGAATTACTGAAACCTTAGATACTTTCTCAAAATTGAAGACTGAGCAAATTACAACTATTTTTTTAATAATTTAATTTCTCCAAAAGAGGTTCAACAAATGCAAGCAAAGTATCAGGGGGCATGGTGCTGAACAAGAGTTTGCAAAAAAATATTCAAAAAAATGTGGTGTTGCATTTACGCCGGATAATAAACATACTAATCCTATGGCAGAACGTGACCCTAATGTTGATCTAGTTTCAATGAAAATAGTTGATCGTGATGCTGATAATACTGATTGTCATAGCTTTGATTTAGTCGTTTATGACTCAAATAAAAAAATATAAGATTGCTAGTTCAATCTCTAATTCATTCATCTGACCCGGGGCAATACGGTGTAAATAAATCAGATGAAACTAGAAGTATTAAGCAACTAATTTTTAAATTATAATTCTCAACAGGATTCAGCAAACAAGGTTTATCTTATAGGTTCAGTTGATGGTGTTGGTTTTAGTGAAAACCCTAATGGAACAATTGTAAAAATGCTTAATGAATTCGATTCCTTCTTCCAGATGAATACCCTCTTTAAAAATTCCAATATTCTTGCAAAAGTTGGTATTATCAACAATGTTGATAAAGTCTTTCTAGATAAAAAGTTATTTTTGATGATGAATTCATAGAATATTTTAAAAAAATATATCTTTTAGATACTGATATAACATTAATAAATGAGGAGAGTAAAGATTATGAGAATCACTTTTCAGCGGGCAAAGGTACCGTTTATCTAAAATAAAAGTTCAATACTTTTCTTCCATATGATATACTATTAACAAATGACTGTGTCTCTATTATAAGATTACCCACCATGAGTTTATGGTAACAACTCCGTACCCCCTAGGGTTTATGGAAATAGATTGACAGCCTATCAGGCTATCACATCAAGATACTCAACTTGTATTCTCACTCTGATACTTCCCCCCGCACATAAGAAAAAGCCTTACCTACAAGGCTTTTCTTAACCCCTTTCGTTACAAGGTTTCTAGGCTTTTACCAGCAAAGCTACACACTCAACGTGATGTGTTTGCGGAAACAGGTCCACCGGCTGTACTCTCTTCAATTCATAGCCCAACTCTTGATAGAGTTTGATATCACGCGCCATGGTGGCTACATTACAGGAGATATAGGCGATGCGGTCAGCTCCTGTTTGAGCGCTAGCTTTGATGAAGCTTTCGGTCAAGCCTTTACGTGGAGGGTCAACCAGGATGGCAGTTGGTTGGATGCCTTCCTTGAGCCAATTCTTCATGGCATTTTCAGCTGTCTCACAGACATAGTGAGCATTTGTGATACCGTTCAATTCTGCGTTCTTCTGGCTATTTTCAACTGCTTCGGGGATAACTTCTACCCCGTAGACTTCCTTGACATGTTTAGCGACTGATAAGCCAATAGTCCCGATTCCTGAATAGGCATCGATAACCACATCATCTTCACTTAACTCCGCAAAATCAATAGCTGTCTGATAGAGCTTTTCCGCCATTTCGGTATTGACCTGGTAAAAGGCTGGTCCAGAGATTTTGAAATCATTCCCCAACATTTGGTCCGTAATGTAATCTTGACCATAGAGAACCCGCCATTCTTTTCCAAAAATGGCATTGGTATTCTGGTCATTGATATTTTGCATGACAGACACAATCTCTGGGAACTGCTTGATGACTTGTTCAATCAACTGTTCAACTCGGAAAATTTTAGGACGAGTGGTCACCAAAATAACCATGATTTGTCCGGAATGATGGCCTCGACGGACGACAAGGTTACGAATCAAGCCAGACTGTTCCTTCTCATCATAGGGTTTTAAGTCATAGCGACGAAGCAAATCACGTAAAGCCACAATAACTTGGTCAATGACTGGATCCTGGATATAAAAATCTTCTAGAGGCATCAGATCATGAGAATTCTTACGGAAGAAACCAGTCTCTAGAACACCATTAACGCGACGAACAGGAACCTGAGCCTTGTTACGATACTTGACAGGATTTTCCATGCCAAGAGTATCTGCAACCTCTACATCCGTGATTCCAGCAATCTTATATAGGCTATCTTTTACTTGCTTGGTTTTAAACTTGAGTTGCTCTGGATAAGCTAGATGTCCCAAGTCGGCAATGCCTGAACGCAGGTAAGCCAAATCTAAGTCTTGATTACGATGTGGAGATTGCGTAAGGTATTCCTCGACCTTACCAAAGCCAATCTTCTTGTTGACTTTAAGGACACGCATAAGGATTTTTTCAGTCGGTAGAGCATTCTCCACAAAAAAATGACCAAGCCATCAACCTTTGCAACACCTGCTCCTTCATGGGTCAAATCAACAATCTCAACTTCTACAATATCATTTTTCTTTAACATAATTTTCACTTTCTATAAGCCGACAAAAAAAGACGGCAACAATCCTGTTACCATCTATTATACCATGAATTGACCTAAGCACCAAAACTCTTGAAGAAATCAAGGATAGCTTGCCAAATTGAGCTAAGGATGTTTCCGCCGTCTTGAATAGCTTTATTGGCATCAAAGTTTAGGTCTATATTGCTGAAACTATCACCTGCTTGTGCAACAATGCTTTGTTTCAAATCTTTTAAAGTCTTTGTAAAGTCTTCGTTGTTAAGAATATCGCTCTTTGAAAGATTAAAGGCAAAGTTGATGATGACATTGACTTGGTTGCCTGTAACAACTTGATCCAGTTTGTAGTTCTTCAAAGTATCTTCGACAATCTTACGAACATCATCCTCAGTAAGCTCTCCTTTAGACTCTTTAGCCTTAGCGACTGCAGCCTTGATATCGGCAAAGGCTACGTTCAGTTTATTGGCATCAAAGCCTGATTTGTCCTTGTTTTCATCGTTAATATCTGACAAGGCCTTGAGCTCTTCCTGAGCCAAGTCTTTATTTTCTTGAGGTAACTGAACACCATTAGACTCAAGGGAATAGTAAATACCTGCTAGGGCACTTTCACCGGTTACAGGGATTGGTGCTGCAACGGTGATACGCGCATGCTCCGCACCCAAGGTAACAGTCGCATTACGGTACATATCTTGTGTTACTTTAGTGATATTTTTCAGGTGTTTCAATCTTGACCTCAAGGGAGATTTTTTTCACCTAATTTTTGAATTTTTTTGCTGATGAATAAAGTTGAAGACTTGAATCGTTTGCGACATTCATAATTTTTGAGTAGACATCTGGTGTCATGGTCTTCAAATCTTTAGTATCTTTTGAGGCATCATAGCCAAGTTTTTTTAAGTGTTTGATTTTTTTGAGCTTCCGTTAATGAAGAACCCAAGACGTACTCAGGTTGAACATAGGTTTCATCAATTACTTTTTTTGAACATCAGTAGTCGCCTGGGCGCTTTGCAGTGTTGCAACTGCTAAAAAGTACTGCAGCGCTAGTCAGAAAGAATTTCTTTCGCATGAGACGTTCCTCCTTTTCTACTCTAGCATATTAAAAGTATCCTTAAAGAAAAACTTATAAAAAGCACCTAGAAATCCTAGATGCTTAAAATAGATTAAAAAAATTTTTCATAATATAGAGATTTAGCTGAACCTGTCTAGAGTAATAATAGTTTCCCCCATCCACATAAAGTTCTCCACCTTGGAAAATAGAAATGGGATTGATGTAGCGATAGGTTTTACCTGTTGTATTTCCTAATATAGGTGCAACTGTATCTCTGGAGTATTGCTTAGCCAGTACAAGAGTATTCTTTTTCCCATTCTGGGCGATAAAATCGATGTAAGCAGGTCCAAAGTTATAAGCTTGGATGGCTGTCCAGACATCCACTCCTTTTTCTTGAGCTAGATAGAGATTTTCTGTCAAGGTCTGAACCCCTTGCCGAATACTACTTGCATTATCGTTTATGGTATCAGTAGAGCCACTAGCAGATTCACTTGACTGCATCACGTCTCCTTCTTTACCCTTAGTTTCTGTATAAATCATGGCGAGCACAAGCTCTTCGTTTGCTGGGGTATCTCTTTCATTCAAGATTTCGCGAACCATGGGTTGATAGGTCATGACTTGTTTGACATCCTGACGAATCAGATAAGCTTTATATCCAGCGAAAAGGAAGACTGCTAGTACCAGCATTCTTCGTATAAATTTAAACATTATTTATTTTGTATATCCTCGATGTTTTTTTGATTAAGATAGAGTATGTTCCATTATCGTTTTGAATGAACTCAACTGATTCCGCATCTTGATAGACATTGTTTGGTACGATGAGTTCAATTCCGTTTGACAAGGAAAGTTTCTGATTCTCAAATCTCTTTAACTGACGACTGGCATCAATCTCATCAAACTGTACTGGCTCTGGTACTGCTTCTTTAACCTGGTCAATGAAGCTAAGTCGAGCAGTAAGATTATTGTCAAAAAGATCATTGGCTAATTTTTTTCTGGAGAGAGCTCATTATTCTCTTCAAGATTATTGAAAATTGCTGATTTTACCTTAGATTGAAATTGAAAATCATCCGTATTAAATGTTTCGGCAATCTTTTGAGCCGTTTTTTCTAGTTCCTTAATGGATTTCTTAGGTGAAATCTTTGGTTGTGCTTGAATAAGATTCTCAGAAAAATAGTTTAAAAAGGCTCCATTATACTTGATGCGTTTTTCAATCAAGTGATACTTTCGACTTTGAAGATTAACAACTAGGGCTTCATCTGCTCCAGTTCCAAACCCAGGTAAGTTATTTTGAGTCAGTTTGATTGGATTGTCAACCTCGCCACCCAAGTGTGTCAACGTTTCACGTAATGCAATTCGTAGAAAAGCAAAGTGCTCTACTCCTTCTTTTGAAAACTGTACAAAGACCAAATCATTTGTCTTTTGATTTTCAGATACAGAGAATTCCTCTTTCCAGAGATTAGCAATTGTAACAGATGTTTCCATTAAATCTTCTGTGATGTGATTGAAAAAAGGATTATCCTCTTCAAAAATACCAGTTTTGGCATCATCTGAATACACACGCTCCACTTTTTTACGCAAGTATTCCTCGATTTTAGGAGTGATATTGAGAAACTTATCCGCCAAGAACAACTCTGTGTCATCAGGGCTAAACTGATGGATAATGGCTTTCTTAATATAAATATCCATAAAATATTAGTCCTCATATAATGGGAAGGCATCTGTCAAGGATTTGACTGCACTTCTCACTTCTTCTAAGACAGCTTCGTTTTCTGCATTCTTAAGGGCTTTAATAATAAGTTCAGCAACTTGACGGCTTTCTTTTTCACCAAAACCACGAGCAGTAATTGCTGCCGTTCCGATACGAATACCACTTGTCTTGAATGGTGACAATGTTTCGTAAGGGATTGAGTTTTTATTTAGGGTAATGTTGACCTCATCCAATAAGTTTTGGGCTACTTTTCCACTTTCTACAACCTTTGTGACATCCACTAAGAAGAGGTGGTTTTCAGTACCACCAGAGATAATGCGGAAATCAGGATCTTTCAGGAATACTTCAGCCATAGCCTTGCTGTTTTTGATAACATTAGCAGCATATTCTTTAAAGGCTGGATCCAATACTTCTTTAAAGGCTACAGCCTTAGCAGCAACAACATGCTCTAATGGTCCACCTTGGATACCTGGGAAAATAGCGGAATTGATTTTCTTAGCAAGGTCTTCATCGTTAGTCAAAATCAACCCACCACGTGGTCCACGAAGAGTTTTGTGAGTTGTTGTTGTTGTGATATGTGCGTATGGAACTGGATTTGGATGAAGACCAGCTGCAACCAAGCCAGCAATGTGGGCCATGTCGACCATGAGTTTTGCGCCCACAGCATCCGCAATTTCACGGAATTTTGAGAAATCAATGATGTGAGAATAGGCTGAGGCACCAGCTACGATAAGTTTTGGTTGCACTTCTTGAGCTTGTTTCAAGATGGCGTCAAAGTCCAATAGCTCTGTCTCCGGATCAACGCTATATGAAACGAAGTTATAGGTTTGACCTGAGAAGCTGACAGGAGCTCCGTGAGTCAAATGCCCACCCGCAGCTAAATCCATCCCCATGACAGTGTCACCTGGTTCGATTAAGGCCATGTATGCTGCACAGTTAGCTTGACTTCCTGAGTGAGGTTGGACATTGGCAAATTTAGCACCAAAGATTTCTTTCGCACGTTCAATAGCTAGACTTTCGATAACATCCACTACATCAGTACCACCATAGTAACGACGTCCAGGATATCCTTCAGCATATTTATTAGTCAAGATAGAACCTTGAGCTGCCATAACTGCCTTGGAAACCACGTTTTCCGAAGCAATCAACTCAATGTTGTTTTGTTGGCGTTCCTCTTCTTTGGCAATGGCATTCCAAAGCTCTGCGTCATATGTTTTAAAATCATCTTTGTCAAAAATCATAGTTTTTCTCCTTTAATTAACTTAATAAATCGTTTCTGCATTTTATCACAGGTATAACCAACTTTTTCGTAGAAAGTATGAGCACCAATACGATGGTCTGCAGAGTTTAAACGTATAAACTTGTAGCCACGTTTTTCTGCTTCTTTCTCTAATCCTTGGAGCAAAGTTTTCCCGATGCCTTTACATTGTGTTTGAGGCAAAACAGCTAAAGCTAGGATGTTAAAACCTGGTTTTGAATAAAGGGATTCATAAACCTCGGCATGAACATAACCAAGTAAGTCATGGCTGGTCGGTTCCTCAAACCCCAGTAGGAAGTGATGGGGGTCTTGAGACAACTTAGCTAGTTGACTAGCCGTTTCCTCAGGGCTAAAATCATAACCTAAAGCATCTTTGTTAATCTCATGAATCGATGCAACATCTGTTGCTTTCAAAGCACGTAGCATGTCATACCTCCTCAAAAGGAATTTCAGGTATCTTGGCAAGGATATCTTCTCGAGTTATCGAACCTTGGCGTAGAATTCTTGCCTTACAAGCAGTCAAATCTAAAATAGTCGAATCTTGACCTGTCAAAAAAGCATCATCTTCTATTCCCAGAACCTCTTGTCCGAAGTCTTTTAAAATTTCTTTAAAGCTAACACCGCTTGTATGTCCTGAAATATTTGCAGACGGGCCGATCAAGGGACCAAACTCACGTATCAATTCTAGTGTGACGGGATGATTCGGCATGCGAAATCCAACAGTCATTAAGTCTGAATTGACCCAGTAGGGGACCTTGTCATTAGCTTCTAGGATAATGGTCAATGGACCAGGAAGAAAACTATCAACAAGTTTTTGTAAATAAGGTGGCTGATTCTTAGAAAAGTTCAAGATATCGTCTAGATGAGCGACATTGAGATTAAGTGCCTTGTCTCTTGGACGACGTTTAAGCTGGTAGACATGGTCAACAGCCTTTTTATCCAATGCTTTTGCAAAGAGGCCATAAACTGTTTCGGTCGGCAAAACTACTGCTCCACCGTTTTCCAACTCTTGCTTAATTTTCTCCATCATCAATGACTACCATCCTATCTTGGCCAAATTGGTCTTTGAGCGTTCGAACTCGTTTCTCTGGAAGATTTTCCATAAAGAGAGCGGGCACACTTTGACCTTGTTTGTAGCCAATTTCAAGATAAATCTTACCACCAACATTTAGATAGTCCTTGGAGTCTTCCGCGATTCTACGGTAGATAGCTAGACCATCCTCGTCAGCAAAAAGTGCCAAATGTGGTTCTGAATGCAAAACATTCAATCCAACTTCTTCCTGATCTTCACGAGAAATGTATGGTGGATTGGATACAATTATATCATATTTTGAAGAAATTTCGGAGAAACAGTCAGTTCTGATAAATGTGAGATCTAGATCTTGCCTCTTGGCATTCTCTGTTGCAAGCTCTAATGCATCCTGTGAAATATCCGCAGCTGTGACCGACCAATCTGGTCTATTTTTAGCTAAAGCAAGGGCTATTGCACCGCTTCCTGTTCCGATATCTAGTACTTTGAGATTTTTCTTAGGATTTTCGGTCAAGATGAGGTCTACTAACTCTTCTGTCTCTGGGCGCGGAATCAAAACCCGCTCATCTACCTTTAACTGCATCCCAAAAAATTCAGCATGACCAATAATGTACTGGGCAGGTATATGTCTTTGCTAATTTCTTGTAAATTTCCTCCACAAATTGCTTCTCTTCTTCGTTACTTCTTGCTGAAGGGTAAAGATGAAGTCTGTAAAAGATAGATTTTTAGGCTACGATAGACAAAGGAGAGGCTTTCTGCTTCCTCTCCTTGTACTATCAACTTTTCCTCAAAATCTTTAAAAAAATTTGAGCTAATTTCATTATTTGTTTAATTCTTCCAATTTTTTTGTGTTTGGTCATAAAGAACCAAAGGCATCTACAACTTCATCCAATTTACCAGAAAGAATTGTATCAAGTTTTTGTAGAGTCAAGCCGATACGATGGTCTGTTACACGGTTTTGTGGGAAGTTATAAGTACGGATACGCTCTGAACGATCACCAGTACCGATTGTAGACTTACGCTCAGCATCCTGCTCATCTTGAGCAATCTGAGCAAAGTGGTCTGCCACACGCGCACGAATAATCTTCATGGCCTTCTCACGGTTTTTCTGCTGCGTACGTTCTTCCTGCATCTCCACCTTGATATTGGTTGGCAAGTGAACGATACGAACAGCAGTTGCAACCTTGTTGACGTTCTGTCCACCAGCACCAGATGCGTGGTAGATATCCACACGAAGGTCTTTTGGATCAATATCGTACTCTACTTCTTCTACCTCAGGCATGACAAGAACAGTTGCTGTCGAGGTATGAACACGGCCTTGACTTTCTGTCACAGGGACACGTTGCACACGGTGAGCACCAGACTCATACTTGAGTTTAGAATAAACTGACTGACCAGAAACCATGGCAACCACTTCTTTGAAACCACCGACACCGTTCATAGAAGCTTCCATAACTTCAAAGCGCCAGCCTTGAGCTTCAGCATACTTTTGATACATGGTTAGAAGGTCTCCAGCAAAAAGTGCTGCTTCGTCTCCACCAGCAGCTCCACGGATTTCAAGGATGATATTCTTGTCATCGTTTGGATCCTTTGGAAGAAGCAAGATTTTCAATTTTTCTTCGTACTCTTCTTTTTCTGCCTTAGCATCCTTGAGTTCTTGTTTCGCCATTTCTTCCAAGTCAGCATCTCCGCCTGATTCTTTAATCATTTCTTCAGCATCAACGATGTTTTGAAGGACTTGTTTGTATTCACGGTAGGCAGTTACGGTGTCACGAGTTGAAGCTTCTTCTTTTGAAAGCTCCATGAAACGCTTAGTGTCAGAGACCACATCAGGGTCACTGAGCAATTCTCCTAATTCTTCATAACGGTCTTCTACAGCTTGTAGTTGATCATAGATGTTCATTTTTTTCTCCTTATTTTTCAATTGTTAAATCGTATATTGCTACTACTTCATTCTCAAATATTTCCCCAGTTTCTTTAAAAGCCATAACTGAGGTAACAAGATCTTGCATGTTTATTTTTCTGGTTCATAAGACAACCAAAGTTTATTGCCTAAAACCTGCTGGCGCTGTCCGAACATAGTCTAGCACCTTATCCATAATTGGTTTAAAATATCCTTGATCTTGAAAAATGCTTATCAATCATGAAACGAAATAGTAAATAATTTCCATTACTAATTCCGATTTTTTTATCATAAGCTAACATCACAAAACCTATGATTGCATCATTATCGTAAACTGCCAATGGAGCTACAAAATCTCCATTTTTTTGTATAGACATATGCTTCAGCTAAACTAATTGCGTTGGTAGCAATAAATTGTTTTTGATATTCCTTAACATCCAAATTCAGAACATCAAAATAATTTTTCATTGTAACATCTCTTAGTTCAATTGTCATAGTCTTGTTCCCTTTTAGATGTTATCAGCGGGGCAAAAATAATGTTTACGGCAAACCGAGATATAGGTTTCATTACCACCTATCTGGATTTGTTCACCTTCATAAGTGGGTTTCCCATCTAACGTTCGTAGTACCATGGTCGCCTTTTTCTTACAATACTGGCAGATGGTTTTGATCTCATCAATCTTGTCTGCTAGTAACAATAGATGTCTAGATCCTTCAAACAGTTCATTACGAAAGTCGTTCTTTAAAACCAAAGGCCATAACAGGTATGTCTAACTCATCGACAACACGCGCTAGGTCGTAAACATGGTGACGCTTTAAAAATTGGGCTTCATCGACAAGAACACAGTAGGGCTTTTCAGGTAAATCTCGAATAAATCCAAAAATATCCGTAGTATCATCGATAGCAACTGCTGGTCGCTTCATGCCAATCCGACTCGACACATAGCCTATACCGTCTCTTGTATCCAGAGCCGAAGTCATGATAACAACTCCCTTTCCTTGCTCCTCATAGTTATAGGCTACCTTGAGAATCTCGATGGTCTTTCCTGAATTCATGGTCCCATAACGATAATACAACTGTGCCATGTTTCTATTTCACGTCCATTTCTAATTTTCTGCTACATTCTAGTATATCATATTTTCCAAAAGCTTTAAACGGCAAAATGTGGTAAAATAGAAGAAATCAAAAACTAGTGGAGGAAGCTATTATGCCATTTGTACGCATCGATTTATTTGAAGGTCGCACGCTTGAGCAAAAGAAAGCCCTAGCAAAGGAAGTAACCGAAGCTGTGGTTCGTAACACTGGTGCACCACAATCTGCTGTTCATGTCATCATCAACGATATGCCTGAAGGAACTTACTTCCCGCAAGGGGAAATGCGCACTAAGTAAAGCTTAAGCAATCTGCTTAGGCTTTTCTTTATAAGTGGCATTCGTTGAATAAAAAACTTTATTTTGTTACAATTTTAAGAGATATTAGTAAATAAAAGGCTTCAATTTTTTAAAAAGGAATTAACATGATTACACGTGAATTTGATACCATTGCTGCAATCTCTACACCTCTTGGAGAAGGAGCCATTGGTATTATCCGCTTGAGCGGAACAGACAGTTTTGCCATTGCACAAAAGATTTTTAAAGGCAAAGACTTGAGTAAGGTTGCTAGCCATACCCTTAACTACGGCCATATTATTGACCCTTTGACTGGTAAAGTTATGGATGAGGTCATGGTAGGAGCTATGAGGTCTCCAAAGACCTTTACTCGTGAAGATATTATAGAGATTAACACTCACGGTGGAATCGCCGTAACCAATGAAATCCTGCAATTGGCTATCCGTGAAGGGGCTCGCATGGCAGAACCTGGTGAGTTTACCAAACGTGCCTTCCTCAACGGTCGTATCGACTTGACCCAGGCTGAGGCAGTGATGGATATCATCCGTGCTAAGACTGACAAGGCTATGAATATAGCAGTCAAACAACTTGATGGATCCCTGTCTGACCTAATTAACAATACTCGTCAGGAGATTCTCAATACCTTGGCTCAGGTTGAGGTTAATATCGATTACCCTGAGTATGACGATGTGGAAGAAGCCACTACTGCTGTTGTCCGAGAAAAAACTATGGAGTTTGAACAACTCTTGACCAATCTCCTAAAAACTGCACGTCGTGGTAAAATTCTCCGCGAAGGAATTGCAACGGCCATCATTGGTCGTCCTAATGTTGGAAAATCAAGTCTTCTCAACAACCTCCTGCGTGAAGATAAAGCCATTGTAACGGATATTGCAGGGACTACTCGAGATGTCATTGAAGAATACGTCAATATCAACGGTGTTCCACTGAAGTTGATTGATACTGCTGGTATCCGTGAAACAGATGATATCGTGGAACAGATCGGGGTTGAACGCTCCAAAAAAGCCCTCAAGGAAGCTGACTTAGTTCTACTTGTCCTAAATGCCAGTGAACCTCTGACTACTCAAGACCGACAACTTCTTGAAATTAGTCAAGATACTAATCGAATCATTCTTCTCAACAAAACTGACCTGCCAGAAGCTATTGAAACAAAGGAACTTCCTGAAGATATCATCCGCATTTCGGTTCTCAAAAATCAAAACATTGATAAGATTGAAGATCGAATCAATAATCTATTCTTTGAAAATGCTGGACTTGTTGAGCAAGATGCTACTTACTTGTCTAATGCTCGCCACATTTCTTTGATTGAGAAGGCAGTTGAAAGCCTACAAGCTGTTAACGAAGGCCTCGAACTAGGAATGCCTGTTGATTTGCTTCAAGTTGATTTGACACGTACCTGGGAAATTCTTGGAGAAATTACTGGTGATGCGACGCAGATGAACTGATTACCCAGTTGTTTAGTCAATTCTGTTTAGGGTAAATAACATAAAAAAACTAGGTCATAAAAAAATGCTAGCCACCTAAAAAGAGGTTGGGACAAAAAGATCCCGACCTCACTTTTTTTATTATCAATCATAATTTGACGCGGTAGCTGATTGAACTTTTTGTCCGTCTTTTAGACTCCAAAAAGCTCCTAATCATCCTCGTGGGGCTAGGACTACGAAATCAAGACTTTGTCTATCGATTTCTGTCCCACCGCCTTTTTCTTTTCACCTTCTAAGTATATCCTGCCTTAGCAAATATTTGAAACAAAAATTTACCAGTTCTTGTCTATTTTCGCTTAGTCTTTAGGTAATTTGCCAGCTTTTTCAAGCATTTTTTTGATTAAATAAGGCATCTTGACATTTTCACGACCTTTTTTCTCAATTAATTTTTTAACAAATTCTGGCATTTGTAAGTCTTGTGATTCATCTAAAATATTCTTAGTTTCATCCGAAGGGACTAATTCATCAAAGGTTTCTTCTTCTGGGAGGAATTCTCTAAATTCTTTATGTTCATTAGCTCGGATAATACTGACCAAGGCATCAATCAAACGAGAATCTGTATTTGGCATTGGTGGACGATGGTAGTTCACCTCCAATTCCTGACACAAGTCATGACATTCCACATCGTTGTCAAACAAGACTTCAATGTGCTCACTGATAAAACTAATAGGCACAAAAATATAATGCTCTGGATGTTCTTCCTGTTCTCTAAGATACTCCAATACATCTGGTTTAATCCAAGGAATACCAATATCACTTTCGCTCTGCCAAGTGTTGGTATATTGCTCTGGTTTCAAGCCTAATTTCTCAGCAATTAACTTGCTATTTTCGAAAATCTGGTCGATATAGGGATCACCAAAATCCAAGGCAAAAATGGGCACACTGTGGGCAGAAAAGATGACTTTAAAGCTATCCTGTTTCACCTTTTCTTTTAAAATCTTAGCAATTTCAGCTGTCCAATAGTTTAATAGTGCTTCTTCTTGATACCAGTCCTTAATAACTAAAAACTGAATTTGTTTACTTTCTAGAAACTTTTCGTACCCCATGACAGAGTAAAAAGGAATAGTGTGGCTCCAAAATCAAGCAAATACACTTTTTCAATTCCATCTGCTTCCATTTGCCGAATTACATCTGGAATAAAAAGGGGTTGAAAAATTTATTGGCAAAAATAGACACTATATTCATTACCTAACCTAGCTTCTACCAAAGAAACTTCTTCACGGGTAATTTTTTTGAAGTGGAGTTCCTCCAATTCGAACATAATTATCATAAAGGGTTTGAATTTCGTGGTCTTGAGGTCGAACTCCTCGACGAATGTTGGTAAAAAGTCAGCTACTCCTTCAAAGGTAATCTCTTCTGGTGAACCAAATGTCATCATTAAAATTGCTTTTTTTCATCTCTGCATCCTTGTGATATTTTTTTATCTTTTTATTGTATCACTAAAGAAGCTATAAGTAAACGCTAACATAAGGATTTTATCTCCCTTTTGACTTTTGTTTTTCTCTTCTTTCTATGATACAATGGTTTTAAAAGAAGGAAAAAAGGAGTTACGATGAAATATCCAACATTGTTGGAGCGTTTTTTGACTTATGTCAAAAGTCAATACACGTTCTGACGAACATTCAACTACTACACCAAGTACTCAAAGTCAAGTAGACTTTGCCACTAATGTTCTCATCCCAGAGATGAAGCGTGTCGGTTTGCAAAATGTCTATTATTTGCCAAATGGTTTTGCTATCGGTACACTTCCAGCTAACGATCCAAGTTTAACTCGCAAGATTGGTTTTTATCTCCCACATGGATACAGCTGATTTTAATGCTGAAGGTATCAATCCACAAGTAGTTGAAAATTACGACGGTGGCCTTATCGAGCTTGGTAAATCTGGTTTCAAGCTCGATCCAGCTGATTTCAAGAGTCTTGAAAAATACCCTGGTCAAACTTTAATTACTACAGACGGGACAACTCTTCTCGGTGCTGACGACAAATCAGGTATCGCCGAAATCATGACAGCCATCGAATACTTGACTGCTCATCCTGAAATTAAGCACTGCGAAATTCGTGTCGGCTTTGGACCTGATGAAGAAATCGGTGTTGGTGCCAATAAATTTGATGCAGAGGATTTCAATGTTGACTTTGCTTATACAGTTGACGGTGGACCTCTTGGTGAACTTCAATACGAAACCTTCTCTGCTGCAGGTGCAGAACTTCACTTCCAAGGTCGTAATGTTCACCCAGGAACAGCTAAAGGACAAATGGTTAACGCCCTTCAATTAGCGATTGACTTCCACAATCAACTCCCAGCTGGTGACCGCCCAGAATTGACTGAGGGCTATCAAGGTTTCTACCACCTCATGGATGTATCTGGTAGTGTTGAGGAAGCGCGTGCTAGCTATATCATTCGTGACTTCGAAAAAGAAAACTTTGAATCGCGTAAAGCTGCTATGCAAGCTATCGCTGATAAGATGAACCAAGAACTTGGTAGCAATCGTGTAACCTTGACTTTGACAGACCAGTACTACAACATGAAGGAAGTCATTGAAAAGGATATGACTCCAATCACCATCGCTGAATCAGTAATGGAAAGTCTTGATATCACACCTATTATCGAGCCTATTCGTGGTGGAACAGATGGTTCTAAGATTTCCTTTATGGGAATTCCAACGCCAAATATCTTCGCTGGTGGTGAAAATATGCATGGCCGTTTTGAATATGTCAGCCTTCAAACCATGGAACGTGCAGTTGATACCATCATTGGTATCGTATCTTACAAAAGACTAAAAAGAAGTAGCAATGCTACTTCTTTTTAATTTACTTCTTTGTCACTTGTTTCAGGACTTGTAGTTGTTGAATGTGAACTTGATTCTTCACTTGTTTGTTCAGTGCTAGTTTCGGCAGGCTTGACTTTAGATTGAAACTCTTGGTTTAATAAAACAATTTCTTGAGCAAGAGCTAGAAGAGCTTGCTTATCTTTGCTTGCTGCACTTAGTTTATCAAACAGGGCATCTACTTTATCAAAGTCCGCATCAGAACCATTATTCATTTCCAAATAAGTATGGAGAGCAATGATACCGTTATAGAGTTTTTGGTAAAGAACTAAAACCTCTGGGTCTTGTTTCGAATTATCACGTTCATTTTGGATTGTTAGTGAAATACGTTTCAAAAGATCTTGAACCTGTGTATTTAATTCATCAAGGTCTGCGTCTTCTTTCTCCAAAGCAGCCTTCAGATTTTTCACTTCGTCAGAGAGTGAAGCTTTAACCCCCTCCTCATTGACTTGATTCACTAATTCTTCAGCTTTTGTTAGTAACTCTTCTACTTGCCCTTTTAAGACATGGTTACTTTGTTCCTCAGGTTTGAGATCATCATACAAACCTTTCAAGAACTCATAGACTGCAGTTTTAGCACTATGACCATCCACTTTTTCTGTATCTAAGATTGTTTCAGAAGTCTTGCTTGCAACTGGCTCATTTTTCAGTGCTTCCTCTACTTCCAGTTTTGTTTGGTAGATTTCTGGGAAGAGTTTGTTCAAGTCAGTTGCCTTAAGGAAGGATTGTGACTGATAAAAGTGTCCACGTTAGGTTGGCAACTTTATCTCGTAACTTGTCATTTAAGCGACCGTCAGATAGATGTTGGTAGAAATACTTGATGTATTCTACTGTTGTAACTCCAGTACGGTCATTAAAATCTTGCAAAGCTTGTAACTTAGCTTCAACTGCATCTAAACCTGCTTCATCTTGGGCTAGTTTGTTTTCTTGAAGCTGAGTCAATAAATCCTTCTTAGGAAGTCCATAAGCATCTGTGTCTAAGGTATTAATCTTATCTACTAAAGCTTGATATTTCTTGTCTAAAGGACTGATTTCTGTTGGTTTGACACTTGAGTCAATGTGAATATACTGCTTATCAAACAAATCCAAAGCTGCCAAATAACCTGCAGTAGAGTTGGTTGATAGCTTCTTCATATTCTCAGAAAATTGCCCCAAGGCAAGCTCAATTTGTCTTTGAAGAGTTGGTTTATCTTTATAGACTTCGCGACTTTCTGCCAAAAGTTGATCAATCTTATACTGGACTGCTTTTTCATCAAAAGCACCAGGTTGGTAAGTTGACTGCAATGCAGGAATTTTGTTTTTCAAAGCGACTTCATAACCTTTAGTTTGAACCTTGATGTAGTGGTTATGGTCACCATGAGGGATAACAAAGCTACCATTTTCAACCTGCAAGCTATAAGGAGAAAACACCATCACGTAGAGCAGTTGTATAGAGTTCGTTTAGGAAATCAAGCTCTGCATCACCTGTTTGAAGCGGAATACGAACGTGTTCCTTACGAACAGCGTAAGGGTGAATGTGAGTTGGATCATAAGCTTGGTCTGGATTACCAAATACAAAGAATCCATTTGAAATTCTGATAGCCTCAAGAGGAACGCCATATGTTTTAGAAATATAAGCTATTTTTTCTTCATCGCTGGCATCTCGAGAGAAACTTTCAACCGTCTTGGCAAGAGGTTTAACAGGTTCTGTCTGCTGATGGCCATGAAGATGGTCTTGTGCAGCCTTAATCTGCTCTGCTGATAAATCTTTCTTAAAGAAATAATGGGCATGGTCTCCATGTGAAACTACAAAACCTTGCTCATCTTCACTTATCACTCGGTCAGCATCGAATCCGTGATTGTGATCTTCATCATGGTGATCATCTGATGGATTAGGTTTAACTTCGGTTTTGCCTTTCAAGTGTTCCTGAGCTTCTTTAATCTGTTGGGCCGTCAAATCTTTCTTGTAAAAATAATGATTGTGGTCTCCATGTGAAACTACGAAACCTTGGTCATCCTCACTAATCACTCGATCAGCTGCGAAGTCATGGTCATGCTCTTCTTCATCGTGATGATGATTAGCATGATCGTGGTCATGGTCTTCTTCGTGATGATGATCAACATCTTCGTGGCCATGGTCGTGGTCATGGTCTTCGTTTGGTTTACTTGGAGTTTCTACAGGATTTGATGGTGTTACTAGACCTGAAAGTGGTATCAAGCGTGCAATCTTTTGCTCCAAAGCAGATAAACTACTATAAGGGATGAAATGGTAATGATTTCCATGAGGGATAGCTACTCCATTAGGCGTACGACTGGTAATTTTAGCTGGGTCAAATACCAAACCATCAGATTCTTTATAGCGTTGACTAACTGGTAAAGCGTAAAGTTGGTCTAGAAGTTTTTGAAGATCATTTTCTTCTTGTCCTGGACTGCTTGTAGCTGGTTTCTCTACTTGATGACTTGGTTCAACACTTGGAATCGGTTTGTAGTCTGTTAGACTTTGTTGACCTCCTCTTCCAGCAAGGTAAGCTTGAGCGGCAGCCAATTCACTTGAAGATAGAGCACTCTTAGGAACGTAATGATAATGGCCACCATGAGGAACGATATAGGCGTCGCCTGTGTCTTCAATAATATCTGCAGCATTAAAGACGTAACCGTCATCAGTTGTATATCGACCTTGTGCTCTGGCAACAATAACTTCATTACTTGTACTGCTACTATCTGATGTGTGTTCTTGTTTTTGTTTCTCGATTTGGTCTTTGGTACGAATATTCTCTGTGTGACTAGCATCTTTAAGATAGACATAATATTTGCCATCCACCTTGATGATATAGCCACCTTTAATCTCACTGACAATATCTCCATCACTTAGTTGATAGTTTGGATCTTTCATGACCAATTCTTCACTAAAGATGGCATCATAAGGTACCTTACCATTGTAGAAATGGAAATGGTCACCGTGGGAAGTCACATAGCCTTGATCTGTAATCTTAGTAACAATCTGTTCAGCTTCTATTCCTTCTTTTTGGTTAACTTGATCAGGTGTCAGGTTTTCATTCTTTTTAGCATCAGACTCTTTCCCGTCAACATAGGATACACGGTTATTTTCTTTGTTCTCAGGCGCTTGATGTTGATTTAAAGCGTAAGCGCAGACACTTAAGGCAAGGACCACTGCAGATCCCTGCTAGATATTTTTTTATTAATTTTTCATAAACTCCTCATTTCAATTCTTCAGCTAAAAATAGCTATATTGTCTTCTAAATTTTTCCAAGTAGGACTTATCATTTTGTGGGTCGGCCTCTAAAGGATTGAGTGTTTTAAGGGTCACACCTGTTGATTTGACAAGTGTATCAGCAACTTTAGACGAAGCATTACTCTCTGTAAAGATAGTTTTGACCTTATAATTTTTTTACAAATTCTTGAATTTCGGTTAACTGTCTCGGGCTTGGTTCTTGGTCTGGTGAAATACCAGCTATTCCAAGTTGATTTAATCCAAAGCGTTTAGCTAAATATGAAAAAGCTGTGTGTTGAGTTACAAAATTTCTTTGATTGACTTTTTCAAAAATGGGTTGGTATTTCTTGGTCAAATCATGAGCTTTAGCACTAAAACTTTGTGCGTTTTTCTGATAAGTATCCTTGTTAGCGCCGTCTAGTTCGGATAACTTATCAGCGATAATCTGAGCTTCTTCAGCAACCTTTTTCAGGATCAAGCCAAGTATGAGGATCATACAAGGTCTTCTCATCAATCCCGTCTCCAGCTTCCATATCTTCTAATCCAGGCACGCGCTCCAAGGTCATACCCTCAGATGCTTCTAGGACCTTAACCTTGGACTTTTGTAGACTTGGGTCTAGACTACCCGCCCAAGACTCTAAGGTATGAGAATGATAAACAAATACATCCGCATCGTAGATAGCTGCAATATCATTAGCTGAAGGTTCATAAGAATGAATACCTGAACTCGACTGAATCATCCGAACATCATTTAGGTCACCCGAAACTGCTTTTACCATAGCATATACAGGATAAAAACTGGTAACTATTTTCATTCCATGAGATTCTTTGACATCATTTTGCTTATCTTGACTACAAGCTCCTAAAAATAAGGCAAGTACAAAAGATAGCATACATATTAGTATTTTCTTTTTCACTAGAACTCCTTAACTAGTATTTAACCATTTAATTAACTAGTAAACATTCTACTCCAAAAATTTACGATGTCAAGTGATAGACTCAATTTTATAAGATTTTTATAAATAAAAAGCACCGATTCTCGGTGCTTTAATATTAAACTCCTATATGAATATCTGGAAATTTATCTGAGATTAAATCCCAAAGTTTTTCCAGTTGCTCTTGAACTGTTTTTGTTGTTTTCAAGGTCATGTCTTGTTTCTTCTTAGCATTCTTACGAATATAGCAGAACTGGTAGACTTTATTTGTGATTAGGGAACGGTTAATTCTCGTTTCAACTAGATAAAGTTGCTCAACATCTCTTAGGTCTAAAGCTTGAGTCCCTTTAAAGTAAGTGATAAGATGATTTTTATAAAGGATTACCTTTAGACTCTCATCATAAAATTCTGCCAAACCAGTTAGATTTTCAACATTTCCTTGTAATTCAGGATAGGCTTGATAAAGCTCTTCAAAAAGTCGCGATAGATTTTTACGAAGAAGAAAGGCACTCACTAATGTGACTAGGCCAATTCCTCCAAAAATTGCAGCACTTATGATATACCACCAGCCATCTTTTTGAGTGTTCAATCAAACTCAGATAGACACTTGAATTCATGTTCAATGCAACAGTTGAATCAGGTTCAAGTATAGAGTCAAGAAAAGCCAGACAAATCTACAATTCTATTATTTCGAGACTTGTTGTTAACATTTTTTTACTTAAAGGTTGTAACTGTGTACCTACTAGAGTAGCTGGATTATCTATAAGTGTTTCAGTTTCAGCTTGATCCATAAGTTTTTGAATCTCTTTATCATTTTCTTTAGCCTCTACAACTGCAAATTTACCATCACCATCATTGCTATATTGCACAAGATATAAAACACTTCCACCTTCAACTTCTCCAACCACTTCTGGATAGATATCATAGACTGTCATAGTAACTTCTTTACCTGATCGTGTGTCGTCTGAAAATGGATCCATTGGATGTTGATGATGATTCCACATGAAGACAGTTCCTGCAGAAAAAGCAAAGAAAACTAGCGAAAGAATAAGCCCTGAAATAAAGCCTTTATTTCTTTTTCTTTAAACATCATAATCTCCTTTAGTTTGATGATTAAATTATAGCAAAAATTCCTATAAATTTCAATAATAATCTTTTAATACAAATGCTATTAAACAAGGAAAGAAAGCGCTTATCAAAAATAATATATGATATTTTCAAAAAGAGCTTGAGATAATCTCAAACTCTCCTATTATTTCAAATTCTATTTTCTTGCAGCTTTTTCATCTTCTTTGAGTTGTTTGACCAGTTGTTCAACACTATCAAATTTTACCATATCTCGGATACGATCTAACCAATAGACAATCACTGTTTCGCCATAAATATCTTCATCAAAATCAAAGATATTCACTTCAAAACGCTCTTCCTCTCCATCAAAAGTAACGTTCTTCCCGACACTGGCCATTCCTCGATAGAGTTTTCTCTTGATTTCGATATCAACGGTATAGACACCATCTGTCGGCATATAAGTACGATCCAAGATCACGAGATTGGCAGTTGGATAACCGATTGTTCGACCACGAGCATTACCATGTACGACTATTCCTCTTGTAGGAAGTGGACTTCCTAGTAACTGACCAGCTTCTTTCACATTCCCTTCGAGGATAGCTTGTCGAATACGAGTAGAGCTAATCTTTCCTTTTTCATCTTCTACAGGTGATACTACAACCACTTCTCCATCAAAGATTTCTTTTAAGTCCTCTGCAGATTTTCGATCTGAACCTAAACTATAGTCAAATCCAACTACAATAGTATCTGCTTTAACTTCTTTGACAAAAGTATCTACAAACTCTTGAGCTGTCATATTAGCGATACGACTTGAGAAGTCCATTAAATAAAGATTTTCAACACCAGCACGTTTAAACTTACGTTCACGTTCTTCTGCATTCAGGATATGAAGTAAATTTTCTGGTGAATAGGGTTTTAAGGTTAATTTTGGTGATTCATGAAAGGTAATTAAAGCAACGCTTAATCTTTTCTTAGCAGCAATTTCACCAGCAATACTAAATAATTTTTGATGTCCTAGATGAATTCCATCAAAATATCCTAAAACGATGACTGTTGGACCTGGTGTTGCAATGTCTTTTTTCAGTTTTTTTATAGGTATTGTTACAATCATAGTCATATTATACCAGAAAGAAGAAGGCATTCAAAAATATTACGAATTTTAAAAAAACTATAAGCTACTTTTTTTACTTCTTTTTCTCAATTGCTCCAGAGTTTTCGATATTATATTTGTCCATGACTTTTGGTAGGTTATCAATGATATCAGGACAGGCATAAGGATTCGTAAAGTTTGCTGTACCGACTCCTATTGCTGAAGCACCCGCTAAGTACATTTCTATAGCAGTTCAGCTGAATCAACTCCTCCCATACCAATGATTGGAAGATTAGTTGTTTGAGCTACTTGACGGATTAGTTTAAGAGCTACCGGAAAGACTGCAGGCCCAGACATTCCACCAGTACCATTGGCAATGATTGGTTTTCTAGTTTTGAGGTCAAAGCGCATACCAACAAGGGTATTAATCATAGTGAGACCACTAGCACCTGCGTCCTCTACTGCTTTTGCGATGGTCACGATATCAGTTACACTTGGTGTCAATTTAACGTAAACTGGCACATCTGATGCCCCTACGGCTGCTTTTACCACATCATAAGCTAAATCTGGGTCTTGCCCAATCAAAAGTCCGTGATTCCCATGATCGACGTTTGGACAAGAAATATTGAGCTCAATGGCTTTCACGTTAGGTGCCTTGGAAATACCACTAGAAACTGCTGCGTATTCTTGCTTTGAGAATCCAGCAACATTGGCAATGATTGGAAGATTCGGATATTCCCTTTGCAACCAAGGTAACTTTTCAGAGAGTACGACATCTAAACCAGGATTTTGTAGACCAATGGCATTCAGCATACCAGCAGGTGTTTCTGCCACTCGTGGAGTAGGATTACCAAAGCGTGGTTCAAGGGTTGTAGCCTTAATCATGATAGAGCCCAAGAGGTCCAAATCATAGTATTTGGCATACTCTTGACCGAATCCAAAACAGCCTGAAGCAGGAATGATGGGATTCTTTAATTCTAAGCCTGGTAGAGAGACTTGTAATCGATTTGTAGTCATGACACTCTCCTTATAAAACAACAGTTCCTGTTTTAAATACAGGCCCATCTTCACACACACGTTGACTAACTGTTTCACTATCTGGTACTTTCAATACGCAAGCGTAGCAAGCCCCCATGCCACAAGCCATACGAGATTCTAGGGATAGGTAAGCTCTGGGATGGTCATGGAAGGTTTGATTGATATATTTCATCATACCAGGCGCACCGCAAGAGTAGATGGCATCAAATTCAGTGTCAAATTCCTTAATCACTACAGAAACATTTCCTTTAATACCATGGGAACCATCATCTGTTGTCACATATACTTGACCATATTTGGATAATTCATCTTCCAAAATAACAGCATCTTTAGTAGCGAATCCTAAAATAGTTGTTATTTCAACACCACGCTCATTCAGTTGTTTAGCTACTTCGAGTAAGGGCGGCACTCCGATTCCACCACCAACTAGAAGAACACGATTCTGCTTGTCTAAATCAGATAAATCAAAGCCATTTCCTTGAGGTCCCATAACATCTATGCTATCACCTGTTTTTAAGGTTGAAAAGATTGCTGTCCCTGCTCCTTCAACTCGATAGATGAGTCTGCACTGCTTAGTCGCCTTATCTATTGATGAGATTGAAATTGGACGACGTAAGAGATGGGCATCATCAGGTACACGCAAATGAAGAAATTGGCCCGCTTTCATAGCTTCAACCATGTCTCCTTCAAGTACAAGCTCAAAGATTGCTGGCGCGATTTCCTCCTGAGATACTACTCTCATAACTTCCAAGCGAATGGCACCCATTCGTTTTTTACAATTTGGATTCATAACTTTTCCTCCTTAAATTTTAAGGGGATCAGATAAAGAAAAACCTTGCACTTGCAAGGTTTCAGTTAAGATATTTACACAAAAGTAGCAAATAAGCACTTGCTTACTTGTTTCGATTGTAGCTTCTTTTCTCTGACACCTTGTGAGTCTCTCTGGACTGCCCTTAAAGGTTAAATTTTCACTAGTATACTGTATCAAACCTAAAAAGTCAAGTAAAAATAGGTTAGGTTTCAGTTCATAAAAGTTGCTTATTTTTTTGTGAAGAAAGAATCTTTTCTAATTTTTTTGATAATCTTTAACACTGTCAATTTCATAGATAGAGTTTTCTTCCAACTCTTCTACGTATACATCTAGTTCTTTGATGTTATCTTTGACCATGTTATCCCAGTAGAGGTCCACAAACTCGCCACTTGCATATGCATCATCGATAAATCCCAACAATTTTTCTCAGCTGTTGGAGCATCCCAGAATGATACACCACTCAAGATGCGTCCATTTTTTTGCTATCTACAATGATATCTTGAACTTTGTAATCATCTCCGTAAACTAAGAACCACTCATTATCACAATCTTCACGATAAACACTGAAATATGTTGAACGCTCGATATCATTACGGAACATATTTTTGAAAAGATAGTTATCCGCATCGATAACATAGCTGTTAGCCAACTCTTCTTTTCACCAAGTAAAGTGAGTAAAAGTTATTGTAATCAGCATACTTATCGTTGAAGACCAAACGAACCCCCGTACTTTTTCTTTAAGATAGTCGAATTGTTCTTTTAAATAACTGACAACGATGATAATGTCATCAATTCCACGTTCTTTCAAAAAAATTCGATTTGATATTCAACCAATGGTTTTTTTGATTGACTTTAACCAAGGCTTTGGGAGTATTTTTCTGTCATGGGTCTCAAACGTGTTCCCAAGCCCAGTCGCTAAGATAATCGCTTTCACGCGCTTTTCTCCTTTATTCTTTAATAATAATGTAAACACCAGCCATTACGATAAGTGAAGTAATGATGGTCAGCAAATTAAGGGGCGAACCCAAGAAAATTGCTGCAAACAAAACAGTCCATACTACATAACTCACATTTAATCCAGTAGCTTTTGCTGGCTGCAATCGATTGATAGCAATGTAGTAGGCAAGGTAAGAGATCATATTACATGCTGCAAAGACTATCAATAAACCAAACAATTGTCCATTTGCCACTTCCGCAAATGAATGATGCGAGAAGAGAACAATGACAAGATAGGACAAGAAAGATGTGACTTGTCGTATCAAGAGTGCTTCGAGTTCACTGAGTTCACTTTCCATAGCGAATGAGCTCAGAACACTTTCACTTCCCCAAGCAAGGGCACAAATCAAGGCACAGAGTATTCCGATATAGAAGGAATTAACTTGTTCAACCTTGTAAGTCTGAGCAATAATTCCTGCAATGATTAATAAAATTCCAAATAATGTATTCTTAGAAACCTTATGTTTTAGGATAAAGAAAGCGAGAAGGACAGATACTGCAGGATAAATAGCTGAAACTGAGGATGCTAATGAACTACCGATATATTTGACCGCATAGAGATTGGCTTGCATCCCAATTGGCCCAGCCAATAGTGCTCCGATAATAACACTGACATTTCGAATGTTCAAGAAGATTGAAAAACGTACCTTTCCTTCTTTAACTAGAAGATATCCTAGCAAGATAAAAATACTAAGAAAGTCGTGCAGCATGCTACTACAAAAGGTGACAAGTCAGTAAATATAGAGAAGATATAAGCACTAATGGTTAGCCCTAATCCCCAAAAAAATACCTGATATAAGTCCCAAAAGGAAACTCCATTTTTTTAGTCTTCATCAATACCTCCCTGAGACTGCAATTCTTTTACAGCTCTATTATAACGAGTGATTCCATAATCTCCAAAATCTGCACCATTTTTCTTCTTTTGTAGATAGTCCAAAGACTCCAAATAATGTCTTGTAAAATCTTATATATACGAATTTTTCTCTCTCGAAACAGGAGTCTTATCACCCTCGTAATAAGCTAGAAAAGTCTGCCTCTTCTTCCGGTGTAAATTCAGATTCTAGAAAAGAGTGCTGCAAGGTCCCACATAGGGTCGTTCATGGAAGAATATTCCCAATCAATCAGATAAAGATGTCCATCTGGTGCTTCAATAAAATTTTTCAGGAACCAAATCAATATGACATGATTTCTTCTCAATACCAATTTTTTTCAAGCTCATTTTTTTAAAGAAAGAACTGATTTTCTGACAGCTTCATAGTTTGGATAAGAAATTTCCCTTGAATCAATGATTCATATTTTTTTGATTTCTCAAAAGGAGCAAACTCTCCTTTTAATTCTTTACCAGAAGAGTGAATGGTTTGTAGAATTGGGTGCAATCTTTTCAAATTTGGTTTTTATGGTAGCTGAATCAAGTGTCTCAGCATTTTCAATGTATTGATTAACCTTAATTCCTGCTTCAATATCGAAAAAGATAATTTTCTACATCTAATTTTAAATCTTTCAACAACTCAATATTGAACTTTTTCATTCTTGCGGTCGATTAATTTATCCGTACCTTTACCGAAAAAAACTTAACGATGTACTGGTTTGAGGATGTTTTAACCAAATAGTTTTGATTGGTCATTCCACCCAACTGTTCAACGCTCTGAATTTCTTCGTCACCAGATAATAAAGAAGCAATTTTTTCTTTAACGATTTCCTTCACAATCATCCTCCATTAGATTTCCCATTTAAATACTGTCTTGAAGGCAGTATTAAGGTCTGTTGCAAAAACTCGATGAATATCCTTAATCTCTCTTACTGGTTCTTCTAGATAAATGATATTCTTCAAACGATTGGCAAATTTTTTAATTTCCATCATTTGGATAGCTTTTTCAAAGTCAATTCTTCCAGAACGTGAAGAACCGACTAATAACAAGCCTTTTTCCAATGAATCACGAGTATTGATATTAACTTTATACTCACTAACACCCATCATCAAAATGGTACCTTGTGGTTTAATGTAGCGAATCAAGTCATTAATAGCAGGTCCACATCCATCACCACCACAGCATTCGAAACCATGGTCAAAACTAAGATCCTCTGGAATGTTATCAGTAATGTAGAGCTCTTTTGCAAATGAGAATAATTCTAATTTCTCCCAGTGACGTCCGATAACAATAATCTCAGCTTCAGGCAAAGTGTAGTTGATAATATTGGCCATGACAAAAGCTAAACTTCCATCACCAATGACAGCGATGCGTTGACGTCTACTGTGAGATACCGTCATGAAACGATTCATAGCATGCATGCCAACACTGACAAACTCTGTAATGGCAGCAACTGTGTCTTCGATTTCTTCGTAAGCTACCACACGATCCTTAGGCAGAGAAACGAATTCTCGCATGAATCCATCATAACCACTTGAAAGGAAATATGTTCCAGTCATGTAATTTTCGTAGAATTCCTCATCACTTTGCATAGGTGGTTGATTTGGAATCATAACAACCTTCTGACCAACTTTGTAGGTACCTGTTGGATCAGAAATGACTGTACCACAAGACTCGTGAATCATAGCCATTGGTAGTTTTTTCGCTAAAATTTTTGGATCGCGTTTACCTTGGTAGTAACGTTGATCCGCGTGACAAACCGCCATGTAATTTGGTCGGATGAGGATATGATTCTCTTGATCAATCTCTTCTTCCTGATATTTAATATTAATAAACTTTGGTTTTGTCAGTTGATAAATTTGATTAATCATGTCTCTAGTCTTTCTCAATCATGCTTTTAGCAATCTTCAAGTCTGTAACTGTTGTAATTTTAAGGTTTGAGTATTCACCTTTTGCCAAGGCTACATCTTTACCCTTAATGACAAAGATTTTACATGCATCTGTTAAAATTTCTTTTTCTTCTGCTGATAAAGAACCATACAAATCAATGAAGTCTTTACAACGGAAGGTTTGAGGAGTTTGCCCTTGATAGAGATGAGCACGATTTGGAATATCTGTGATAAACTGACCGTTTGTACTTTCAACAATGGTATCTACGGCTTCAACTACTGTATCAACAGCATCATGATTTTGTGCGAGAGCAATGTTATCTTGAATCATTCGAAGTGTGATAAAAGGACGAACTGAGTCATGTGTGACCACGATATCATCTTCAGTGATTGGACGATAAGCATCGATAGCTTCAATAATCTTTTCAATACTAGAATTACGATCCGCTCCACCTTTTGTGATGATGATACGGTCCTTGTGGAGTGGAAGGAATTTTTCAACTAAATCCTCTGCGTGTGTCACCCAGTCTCCGTGAACTCCAACTACAATCTTTTCGATACTTGGCTCTAAGACAAATTTTTCAATTGTATGAATCAAGATTGGGCGATCTCCCAACTCAAGAAATTGTTTGGGAAGGTTACTAATACCCATGCGCGTGCCGGTACCACCTGCTAAAATTCCAGCGTAAATCATATCGATTCTCCTTTAGTTTGTTCTAAACACTCATTCCTTACTATTATATCATAATCTAGCACTATCTTGAAATAAATACTAGTTCTCTACAGTTAGAAACTGATGGCATGAGCACTTTAGGCTTTGAACATATAAAAATATAATCCTTGTATTTCTTAACTTTTCGGTTAAATATAGAGTTCTTCAGAATAGTATAAAAAGCTTAAAGAAACCTTAAATCATTGGTTGATATGTATAGAGATCCTGAAATTTTTAATTAGACTTTTCCAATTAAAATTGTTAAAATAAAATGGAAAAATAAAAAGAAAAGGAAGCTAACTACCGCCATGATGAATATGCAAAACATGATGCGTCAAGCTCAAAAAAACTTCAAAAACAAATGGAGCAAAGCCAAGCTGAACTAGTCGCTACAGAATTTGTTGGGACTTCTGCTCAAAAACCTTGTAACTGCTACCTTAACAGGTGATAAAAAAAGTCGTTAAAAATTGATTTTGATCCTGCAGTTGTGGATGCTGAAGATATTGAAACACTTTCAGATATGACTGTTCAAGCGCTCAATGTTGCTCTTGAACAAATTGATGAAACTACTAAAAAGAAACTTGGAGCATTTGCTGGTAAGTTACCATTTTAATTATATTCTCAAAAAGAGGCTGGTTTACAGCCTCTTTTAATTTATGTTAATAAGCAAAAGAACTCAGTTGCTTTTATTTAGCAATAAGTCACTATATTCAGGGTCTTCCTGAGCAGTTACTAGTTCTTCTTTTATGTTTTTTTCCAAGTCGTCCGTAATCATTCCGTCAACACCTAGGTGAAAAAGACTTATTAAATGATTCCGAACTATTGATTGTCCATACATAGAGTTTTTGATCAGTATTCCATAGTTTCGTCACAAAGTATTCATCTAAAGTAGAATACTCCATTGTGTAGCCTGTAGCAACCGTTCTAGGAAAAACAGAATTATAGGGAAGAATAAAGTAGACAGGAATATCCTTGTCATACTCTCTCACTTTTTTTCAACAACCTTATAATCCAAGGATTGCATTTGATGACCATAAACCTTAATTTTTGCACCGTATTTTTCTAGAAAATGTTCCATCATCTGCGGGCTATCTTTTGTGACTAGTCTTAATCTCAATGAGAAGTTTCTGATGTAATTCATTTGCGCGAGTCAGATAATCATCGAAACTTGAAATCTTTTGTCTCATAACCATTCTCATGAATGTCAATCTTCTTTAACTCTTCTAAGGTCAAATCCTGTGGTGTTTTATTAATACCAGCTAGGCCTTTAAGATTAGCATCATGCATCATAACAAATTGACCATCTTTAGTCTCCTGAATATCCATCTCGATTAAATCTGGTTTTAACTGCGCTGTCTTTTCTAAGGATTCTACTGTATTTTGGACACCATTTCCATTCGATACACCACGGTGTGAAATCACAAGCGGTGGATTGACTACAGGAGCTTCAGATAATTATATCCTTCAATCGCAAAGAAGATACTCGCACAAACCATGACTCCCCATCTCATGATATGGTCCTTCTCTCGCCTTGGCATAATATCAAGTTCTTCTCCCGTTAAGAAAGATGTAAATTTGACAAGGAAATAGGTCAGTGCCATATAGTGCAAATTTCTTGATAAGAACAAAGTTGCAAATAGCAAGGAGTAGAGATTCTCTCTGAGTAAGGCTATCCACTATATACTGAGTATGATAGTATGGAATGAGAGGAAGATAGAAGAATAGATTGGTTTTTACAATAATTAAGAATAAATGCCAGGCATAAAACCAAAAGAAATTCTTAGTTTTATCCAAACTATAAATGATCGCTTCCTTGACCGTCATCTTATCATAAAAGACCTTAGGTAGAGTGAACATCAAGCGAACAGAAACATAGAAGAATAAGAGTGATAAGATAATAATGGCTACCCACCACATCCAGTACTTATCTTCCATGTAGGTTTGAATAAACTCTGGAATCACGATTTTATTGAAATAATAAATCTTAAATATCTTTCTGATAAAAGGAAATAGCATTGCTACAAAAAGAAAGATAAACAAAGCTTTTTGAAATAGTCATCTTCTTCATAAAAAGCAAGGCTTTCACGAAATACTTTTTCGACTATATTCTATAAGAGTCCTTTTTTTCGTGATATAGGAGGTGGCGAGCTCAATAAAGAGAATACTAAGTTGAAAATAGGCTACCAGTAAATTGATGGCTATTAAGATTACGAAGCCAAGACTGACAATGGGAGTATTTTTTTATTATCTCAAAAAAATATTGTTGTAGGAAATAAACAAATATCCAGTCTGACTTAGTAAAAAAATCCAGCTATCACTGAGTTTAGTGGCAACCAGATATAGTCAACCAACATAAAGATTAGAAAAAGAATAGAAAGAGGATTTTTATCTAGATTAAGGTAAATCTTTTTAAAACCCAATTTTTTTCGGTTTTTTCAGGTTTCATAAAAACTCCTAATCAAAAAGTTGTGATAAATCCAAAGCACCAAATGGATTCGAATTAAGACTAGTTTTAGAATTGAGTAACAGTCTACTCTCATCTGACTCCAGAAAAGCTTCATACACTCGAGCAGTCATACGAGCATCCTCTAGAACTATTATGAGATTGCCCTTTAAAACCCTAGAAAATTAGACACAGTTTGTAATTTTTAGATTAGCAATTCCATGGAGATCGCTACTGCGTCTCTCCAGTGCTTCGTTATAGACATCAACTAGATATTGATGACTATAGTCAAAGCCATGCTCTAGTAGAATTGGTAAATCACTTTTTGTCTGCATTATAACCAATAAGAGGCAAGTTACCAACAAAAATTTTGAAATTTTTGCAGGACTTCTTCTACCTTTGGTGCGCCTTTCAATGTCTCTGAAGTAATCCCCTGTCAAACCATTAATAAAACTCTTCAAAGGAACATCAGTATAGACATAAGAGTCAAATGTCCCTACTTCTTCACCTTCTTTAAAAATGCACTGCTGATACTTGAATCAAAATGAGTCTTATCCTGGTGTTTATTGAATTCTAAGTCAAAGGAGATATATTCTCTTAATGTTTCCATCTTATCATTCCTATTGATTTGTACTTATTGATTTGTAAAAAGAAACCACCTGGTCTAGTCCTAGAAACCAAGCAGTTTTTCTTATTTTGCCAAATAAGCGAGCAAAGAAGCCTTTCTTCGATGCTTGAACTTCTTGCTTAGCTTGATCCAACTCCAACTGAAGTGTTTCTTGATCCTTCATAGCTTGAAGAGTTAACTGTTGTTGTTGATCCAATTGCTTATCTTTTTCAGCGATTTGGCGATCTTTGACACGCATCTGTTCATCTTTTTCAGCCAGTTGCTTATCTTTAGCTTTCAATTGCTCATAAAGACGAATGATTTCAGCGTTCTTTTCATCAACAAGAATTTCCATGAGTTCTCGTTGCTTAACTTCATCACTAACCGGTTCATCTTCAAAGATAGTCTTTTTGTAGATTTCTTCAAGTTTGATCAATCCACTGCGAGTAACAACAGTAACACCCTTGTCGTTTTTTGTAATATCTTCTTCAGGTAATTCTTTGACACGATTATTGATTGCTTGTCGGGATAGTCCCAAGACCTCAGCAATCTCACTGACAGTCATTTCAATACTCATAATATCCTCTATATTTTCTCTAGCTTTTTCTTAAATTAAATCTTATCATAAGTAAGCAAAACTGTCAAATAACACTGTATTTTTCAATGGTTTTTAAGACATAAAATTTAAAAACTATCTATCGGCTAATATTTTTAAAAAGATGAGAGCATCTCATCTTTAGACTAGTAGATAAAAATCGTTTATTCAGTATAATTTTAAGAGAAAACCTTTCTTGGTTTGTAGAGATAATCACGTTTCTCCATAATAGCAAGTAACTTTCTCACCTTCGAAAGCAAGAACTTCCTTCTCGCTACACTCTAACTCAATAAAACGACCATAACGGACTTCATCTGCCAGTTCAGGAGTCAAGTTTACTTTTACTAAATCCCCTGTCCCAATCTCAAGCGGATGGAGAAAGTCTAATTCACCAGCCTCTACTTTTTCGAGCAATTTCTTCTAAGGTCAAGGAATCTTCTAACTGTAAACCAGTGCACTAGTCCGTGTAAGATGAGACATGTGAGTCGCATAACCAAGCTTCTCTCCCAAGTCAACCGATAAGGTACGGATATAGGTTCCTTGCTACATTTTACTCGGAAGGTAAAACGCGCAAGTTCCTCATCATAGGAAATGGGCACTGGTTCTTTCAAAACTATAAATGGTCACCTGACGTTCTGGACGCTCAACTTCCTGTCCAGCACGCGCATACTCATAGAGCTTTGCGACCATTGACCTTAACAGCTGAGTACATTGGTGGAATCTGGGTGATAGGCCCTGTCAGACTGGCAATGGCTTCATCGACAAGCTTTTTCATCCAGTGGAGACAAAACAGGAGTCTCTGCGACAACTTCCCCACTAGAATCCTCGGTCGTTGTAGAATATCCCAGAGTGATTTCCCCTCGTAGACCTTTCCCTCATCCTGCATGAATTCTACCATGCGAGTAGCTTTTACCAACTGCAATAGGTAAAACGCCCACAACATCCGGATCCAAGGTCCCACCATGGCCAATCTTCTTAGTCCCTAAAAATCTTACGCAGTTTAAAGACTACATCATGCGAGGTCATCCCCGCTTCTTTTTTTAAGTTGATAATACCGTTCATTTATTAACTTTCTAAAAATACTAAAACTCTTTTTTGGAAATCCTTATTCTGTTCATAGAGTGCATGCCCACACTCTGGCAAAATGGTGAGCTGGCTATCTTTGATATGCTGATGCAATCCAAGCGAACCATCTACGCCAAGAACATCATCTTTTTCTGCTCCAATGATTAACGTAGGACAGTTGATTTTTTCCAAAAAATCTAGACTATCATGTTTCAAACAAGATACAGACTGAATATCAATACGTTGTTTATCTTTAATACGACCAAAGATTCCCATGACATTATAAAGCAACCGCCACTTTTGATAGCTCTTTTGCGTGTAGGAGTGCTGTGCAATATCCAGCATGAGATGCTTAAAATTTCCAGATTGACTGAGTTTTTGCCAATGCTCAATTCGTTCTCTAGCAAGTTGACTAGGTTTAGCTGTTGTCACGGCTAGGATGAGCTTTTGAACCTTTTCAGGAAAATCAACTGCCAACCATTGGGCAATCATTCCACCTTGTGAAATCCCCATAACATAGGCGGCATCTAGGTTTAGTGTCTCCATTGCTTCTGCTACATCTGCTGCCATATCCCGTGTCGTATAGCCCTGCCTCAACTCATTGATTCGAGAAAAAACATAGATTTTATAATGCTTAGCAAGTAGACGATAAGAGAGGGAAAAGAGCTGGGCCTTTCCTTTAACCGTCTGCAACCCATCCCCCAAGCCTGGTATGATCACTAGAGGCTGTTTTCCTTTTCCAAATGTCACATAGTCCATGCTCTTATCGTTAAAATATAAGGTTTTCCCTTTTGTTGAAGACATTACTTCGTTCCCTCTACTATTTTTTCATGATTTATTTATGTTGAGTTTTTAAATGCAAGGCAAAGCCGACAGTCACTTTTTCAAATCCAACTGCCTGATAAAACTGATGTGCAGCATTTCGTTCAGCGGTTAATCCACTATTTAAAGCCAGTGCCTCAACTCCTTCTTTTACCGCTTGTTTTTTCAATTCATCGATTAGCCTACTAGCAATTCCCTTGTCGTCTTGTTTCTTTTGCAACTGACAAAGCTAAAAATACGATAGTAAGATCCATCTGCTTTCAAAAAGAAGAGCTTTGCATAACCCTAAGAAACCTAAAAATTTCTCCGTTTCTTTCAGCTAGAAGACAGCCATAATGTGGTTGAGAAAGAATCATTTCTAAACGTCGAGACAGCTTAGAAGCGGTCGTTGGATAGCCCAAGTCTTCGTATAAAGACAGTAGGGCTTCAGCATCTTTCATGGTTGCTTTTTCGTATCTGCATAGGATCCTCCTAGTCTTCCTTCAAGGCATCAAATTTCGCTTTCATAGTTGGATTTTTTCTTGTCAATTTTTTAACAGAAACATCATCCAACTTGTTGTTAGCGAGGCGGAGTTGGTTTTCTGACGTGGTCAAGAATTTCTTGACTTCTTCCATCCGCTTTGATGGTCTTGTCGATTTCATCGATGGCCTTACCGAAAGTTGACTGAGGCTGAATTGTAGTTCTTAGCAAAGGCTACCTTGAAAGGCATCCAAGTCTTCTTCAAAAATGAGTAATATCAATATTTTTGTTCACGGATAAGTGCTAACTCCTGCTTGTATTTTAGAGAGTTAAGAGCGCATTACGCAAGAGCCCGATCAGTTGGATAAAGAACTGAGGACGAACGACATACATCTTTCTCATACTCGTGACTAACATCGACAATCCCTGTGTTAAAGTAGTCAGCATCAGCTTCAAGCATACTTACCAAAAACCGCATACTCACAGTTTCTTTTCTCGACGATCCTTATCCAACTCCTTGTAGAAATCGGAATTCTTATGTTTACTTTCTTTGTGCCATCAGCTTCATTTTTTTCATCTCAAACATGATGGAAATGAATTCTAGCCATTTTTCATCAAAATCACGGAAAGATAAAGTCACCCTTTAGAGCCCACGTGCAGAAACCTTGTTGTCCTTTTTTCGAAATAGGCATTTGGGAAAAGCAAAGCTACGAATCTTGTTAAACTCACTTTTCCGCATACTGCTCAAGACTTTCACCGATTTGCCTTGGTTGATTGTTGGGCCTTGAAATTCTTGTAGAAACTCAACCTGCTCACTAGCTGCCTTTGAGCTGGGCCTCATAGTTTTGTTTCACCGAAGCAAGAGAAAGCTCGTTTTCTTTTTCTTGTAAAAGGAGCTGATTTTTAACCTGATCGCGTTCTTTTTCAAGATCAGAAAGAGTTTTTTGTAGTTGATTTTCATGCTCTAAGCGTAAGGTAGCTCATTGATTCTCAAGAGCTTGGACCTCTTTTTCTTTTTCTAACAGACTTTGGCTAGCACTTTGCTCTACTTCCTTTTTGGCCAATTCTTTTTCGGTATCAAAATTCTGGATTTGACTTTGAAGCTGGGCAATTTTTTGGTCTTTTTGCGCTAGTTTTGTCTGCTGTTCATTCATGGCTTTTTGCTCTGCCAAGGCCAGCTCTTGCTTCATGCGTTCATGCAATTCCTTATCAAACTCTACAGTTCGAACTTGAGAAATCAGCTCTGCATATTGGCTTTCATTAACTGTAAAAACTTCCCCACAATTTGGACATTTAATTTCGTTCATGATTTTCCTCTGTATTTAACATTACTACATTCATTATAGCATGGAAAAACAAAAAGAAAAAGTTGGAATCAATCCAACTTTTAATCTACGTATGTATCTTCGTTCTTGTTTAAGAAGGCATAAGGCAATCCCATCAGTAGACCACCTCCGATAAAGTTACCAATAAAGGTTACACCCCAGTGACGAAGAATATTTCCAATACCGAAGTTTGCGATTGAATCAGCAGAACACTGAACTTTCACAATCGCAAATGAAGCAAAAGTTTGCAGCGATGTGCTCATTTGTTAAGAATACAAACATGTAAATGGCTGATAAAACCAACCAAAGTTTTGCTCCACCATCCTTGACTAAAACAAATGAAAGAATGGCGATGTTTACAAAGATATTAGCTAGAATACCTTCAAGTAAAACTAGTTCATTAGAGCGTCCCAACTTCATTTCTACAACTCCAGAAATAAAGCTATCATGTGTTAGATTAGCGTAAGCTGCTGAATGAGCAAATCCCTCAACCAGCGATAAGCGCACCAATTAAGTTAAAGAAAGTACAATATAGAAGAATTTCAGCTGTTTTTCTCCAGCTAATTTTCAAAAAAACTACCCGCTGTTAAAAACATCATGTTTGACGTTACCAATTCAGCATTTAAGAAGACAATATAAGCTAGTCCCCAAGCGAAAAACAAACGGGAAAAAGGAAGCGTCCACTACCTGGTGCAATCTTATTAATCAAATCTGCACCAACGGCTCCTGCTGCTGTACTGAAAGTTAAGAAAGCACCTGCAAACATTGAGCGAATTGCATATTTGAATTTACTTTGACTGTAAAGACTTTCCTTTTTCTTCACAAGCAAATTCGATTTTTGAAATAAATTCTGATGAGACCATATAAACTCCTAAAACTTTTTATTTGTGAATATTATAACATAAAATCAACTTTATGGAAAGGCTTTCTGAAATTTTAAAAAAATTAAAACCTATGATTCTAAGATACGGATCTTGATATTGTATTTTTGTTTCATTCTTTAAGTTATTGACTAGTTGATCATTCTCTTTTGATTTTCCAAAGAAAAAGGCTAGAGATTTTTCCGCTCTTTTGTTCGATAGTCAAAAATATCTAGCTCCATTCAATTTAACACTTGGAATAAAATGGACCTCAATCTTTTTAATATTATTGAGTGGTATAATGCGCTTTCTAAAAACATAAGCATTATGGATATAAAATCTTCCCTTAGCAATATGAAACGGGGCAAAATAGTTTCCACCACTTTGACGCACAATGACATAACGACGCCAAAGAATCAATAAAAGAAGGAAGGATAGAAAGTAAATAGCAAAAACCAAAACCGAGCTTTTCATCATCGATTTTATCCCAATCAAAAAATAATCTATCATAATTAAACCGCCTTTTCTCCCCTATTATACCACTTTTAATGGGCATCTACTGTATAGGCAAAGAAAAAGACTGAACAAAGTTCAGCCCTTTTTACGAATGGTTGATAAGATATCTTTATCTAGTCAAATCAATACGTTGACCAATTTTACCAATGATAATTGCACTGACAATTAGTGAAGCGAATTCTCCGATACCAGTAGTGAACCATGTAAAGAAGAATGGTGCTTCTGCTACAATGTTCAATTCAGCAGCAATGGTGATCATTGAAATTAAAAATAGAATTGAAAAGAAGAAATGATCTTTACGAATCAATCCATTAAAAAGATAGTCTTTACTATATTTACTGAACAACCAAACTCCTAAAGCTTAGTAAGACAAGAGTTGATCCTCGATATAAATCACTAACAGTCAGTCATAGCTCTTTTAATACTGCTGCGACAATGGCAATGTCAGCCAAATCACGGACAGTAAGTTTTTTCATGTTTTCTCCTTTAGCGACTATCCCGCGTCTAATATGCTTGGTGAAAGAAGCTAAGCACCAAAGGGTTGAGCAAGACAACTTTACAAGTATAGCACATTTTTCAGCTTTATGCTATACTAATCTTATGAAAACATATATTAAAAATTCTTTGATAACGAGATTTTATCCTATCTATTTTTCGGAGTTGCGATCTACCGTAGTATCAATATTTGTCCGCATCGTCATCTTTTATCTTACTCACCAAGAGTTAGTTGCGACTGCCTTTGGGAAATATTGCTGGAATCTTATTTTGATGTTTTTACAAATGACACATTTGTATTTAAGCAAGAAAGAAAAAAACTGGTTTAACCGGTTAATAAAATTTACCTCTGCAAGACTAATAACATTTTTTTATTAGATCTTCTACTAACTTTTTATTTTTTTGTGACTAGCTTCCCACAAATTATTGGTTACTTTGTTGGAAATGATATTAATACAATTAATACAGTTGAAATCTTCATTGCGCAGGTTACGATGGTGGTTCTCAACTACGTTTTTAGTAAGCTTTTTGTTTTTAAAAATAAATAAGCACTTTTCTTGCATTTAATATAAATTTACGATATAATTTAGACTGAAAAATTTCGAAAGGAAAAAGATTATGTTAAAGGATCTTAAAGATTTTTTGCTCCGTGGCAACGTCGTTGACCTTGCTGTCGGTGTGATCATCGCCACTGCTTTTGGTGCTATCATCAATTCATTTGTTAATGATATCATCACTCCACTTTTATTGAACCCAGCCTTGGAAGCTGCGAATGTAAAAAACATTGCTGAGCTTGCATGGAATGGTGTTACATATGGTAAATTCTTGAGCGCTGTTATCAACTTCGTTGTAATTGGTACTGTTCTCTTCTTCATGATTAAAGCTATTGAAAAAGCTCAAAACCTTCGTAAGAAAGAGGAAGTTGTTGAAGAAGGTCCAGCAGCTCCAACTGAATTGAAGTTCTTCAAGAAATCAAAGCACTTCTGAAAAATAAAAATGTAAAAGGATTTAGATATTGTCTAAATCCTTTTTTTCTTCCTCTTTTTATATTGGTTTTAGTCTTGAGTAAAACTCCTATTTTTGATATAATGATGAGAGTTTCCACCCTTAGTGTAATGGATATCACGTAAGATTCCGGTTCTTGAGATGGGGGTTCGATTCCCTCAGGGTGGATAGATATAAACGAAAAAGCAACGGTGCCGTTGCTTTTTTGTTATTAAACTTTTTCCGACAATTCTTCCCACTCAAGCATAGCTTCTTCCTGGCGCTGACTAATCTTATCTAGTTCTGCTTGCAATTGCATGAGTTCATCCGCATCATTGGTAGTGTGCATTTGTTCAGAAATGGCTTGGGCTTGATTTTCTAATTCTTCGATTTCTGCCTCAAGACTTTCAATTTGTCTCATCAACTTACGAAGTTCTTTTTGACTTTCCTTTTGAGCTTGGTAGTCATTAACTGGAGAAACCTCTTTTTCTTGGCTAACAGCTGTCGCTTCTTCCTCTTGACTTGCTGCCAACTCTGCTTTTTTCTCAACATAATAGTCATAATCACCCAAATAGACGGTCGAACCATTTTCGGACAATTCCAGAACATGTGTAGCGACACGATTGATAAAATAACGGTCATGGCTGACAAATAGAAGAGTCCCATCAAAGTCAATCAGTGCATTTTCCAGAACTTCCTTACTATCAATATCCAAATGGTTGGTCGGCTCGTCAAGAATCAAGAAGTTATTATTTTCCATTGATAGTTTAGCCAGTAACAAGCGAGCTTTTTCTCCACCTGAAAGCATGCCAACTGATTTCTTAACATCATCACCTGAAAAAAAGGAAGGCGCCTAAACGATTTCGGATTTCCACTTCTGGCGTCAATCTAAAATCATTCCAAAGTTCATCTAAAACTGTATTGCTTAATGTCAACTTACTTTGAGTTTGGTCATAGTAGCCAACTTCAACATTTGCACCGAAACGCTTCTCACCCTTTATAAAAGGAATCTGATCAACAATAGACTTGATAAAGGTTGTCTTTCCAATCCCATTCGGACCTACAACTACTACGGCATTCATCTTACGAAGGTCGAGGTTGATAGGCTCTGATAATATTTCTCCATCATATCCAATAGCAGACATTCTCAACTGTCAGCACAATATTACCAGATGTTTTAGCAGAGTGAAAGGTCATATTAGCTGATCTGTTCCCAGCTTCAGGCTTATCTAAACGCTCCATCTTTTTCTAGTTGTTTTACGTCGAGATTGTGCACGCTTGGTTGTCGATGCTCGAACGAGATTTCGGTTAACAAAGTCTTCTAAAGCGACAATTTCCTTCTGTTGCTTTTCGTAGTTCTTAGCTTCAGTCAGTAACTTCTGCTCTTCTGCTCCACAAAGCTTGAGTAGTTCCCTCACGTATCTATCTAAAGAATGTTTGGTTAAGTCGAGCGTTATGGTTGCTACCTTATCGAGGAAATAACGGTCGTGACTGACGATAATGAGTGCACCGCTATAGTTTACCAGGTAGTTTTCTAACCAGGCAATGGTTTCAATATCCAGGTGGTTGGTTGGCTCATCCAAAACCAAGAGATTTGGCTTTTCAAAGGAGCATTTTTGCTAGGGCTAATCTTGTATTTTGACCTCCAGAAAGCTCGGCAATTTTCATCTGCCACATAGACTCATCAAACTTAAAACCATTTAAAATGGCTCGAATATCAGCTTCATAGGTAAATCCTCCAGCCTGTCGAAATTCTTCAGATAGACGATCGTAGTCTGACATGAGCTTATCGAGTTCTGCACCTGTCTTTTTCCCCCATCTCTAGCTCCATTTGGCGAAGTTGTCTTTCAGTAGTACGTAAGTCGTCAAAGACATGAAGCATCTCGTCAAAGATAGTATTTTTGGGATTCAAATCGACTATCCTGTGCTAAGTAAGAAAGGGAAATGTCTTTTTTCTTATTAATCTCACCAGAAGTTGGCTCTTCTTCCCCGACTAATATCTTTAATAGCGTCGACTTACCCGCTCCATTTTTCCCAACGAGAGCAATACGGTCTCTTTCATCTACTTGTAGATTAATATTTTTCAAATAGAACATCGCCTGCAAAAAGAACGTTCGATTTTTATTAGCTTGTAAAAATAATCATGTAACTATTTTACTATCTTTTTCTATTTTTAACAATTCAAATATAAAAAGTTCGAGATTTAAACTCGAACTTTTAGATATTAATCAACCGATGCCACCACGGAATGTACGTGCCATATCTTTTAAGTTATAGTTCTTAGAAGATGTGTCGATTGTCCATTTACCGTCTTTTCTTGGTCATCTTGATTTCGTAACCTTCTTTTTGCATATTATCGCTAGTATCAAGAGGAGTTGAATCAAATTGACTTGGTGCATTTTTCTAAAATGTACTCTCACCAGCTTTCATAGCTTCTGAGTAGTCGCTGTATTTACCTTTTGTTTTCGTCGTAGAATTTACGGCTCAATTCATAAACATTTTAAGTTATCCAAGTCGATTGTTTCTGGTCTTACATAGACAACTGCATAGTCTGGTAAATAGTTTTTACTTTGTAATCAACTTGCTCGTTTTGCATTTGCTTTGATATATGCTTCTGCAAATGTACGAAGTTCAGAATCAGAAGGTTTATAGTTGTAGAATCCTTTTTACCGAATGACTCGATGAATTTCTTGATAAATTCTTCTCTATCAGCCTTCACGTCATTTGTGATCACATCAGAATCGATTGAAGATTTTTGTCATCTGATTTTTGTCTTCAGACTTTTTATCATCTTTCTTTTCTTCAGATTTCTTATCGTCTGATTTCTTGTTGTCTGATTTTTTATCTTCAAGTGCGACGATTTGAGTTTTTATCATCAGTAAAGCTAACGTTTGATGCACCATCAGTGTTTTCACCATCTAGGTAAACAGCATCAACATATTTTTTCATAGCTTCTTTGGCTTCATCAATAGTGTCTTCGTATTGGCTTGGGTCAACCTTGATAGCTACGTCATTTTTACCTTTTTGATTTTCTTTTACATCATCGTAAAAGGTTGGGGCAAAGTGAAGTTCATATTTTGCATCTTTATCTACTTCATAAACTACATAACCAGCAACACTCTTGCCTTTAGAGAGGCTATCTCCGTATGACATAAATTTAGTTTTACTGTCTGACTCATAAATTTGAATAGGTTCAACTTTTTCGTCTTTTTCGTTATAAAGCGTGATATCATGGCTAGTAAAACTAAACTGTTTATCACGATTATTTTTGATTTCTACTTGAAGAGCAAGGTAGTGTGAATTTGAATCTTCATCTTTAGGAAGAACATACATACTGTCTTTAACAGAAACTTCAAAGTTTGAATTAGATGCAGTACCATTGTCACTTGCTTTTTTACTATTTCCACAAGCTACCAATGCTAAAGCAGTTAAAACTAAAGCTGAGTGCTTAAGAACTTTTTCATAATGAAAACTCCTTTTATTATTTATTTTATTGTACCATACATTAAAAATTTCAAACTAGAAACAGGAAATCGCTTTAAAAATATTGTAAATTGTTATAATAAGGAGAATTTTTCATCTATTACATTTGTTTGATTAAATAAAATTCATATATATAGGTCATGCTAACGTTTTACTAAAACTTTAAAAATGCTATAATGTAAACGGTTAATACTAATAACAAATAAGGAGAATTTCAATGACTTATCAAGAAAACTT